>Ga0123352_10000910_pt1 | contig 37684 bp, 36 predicted proteins | sample TergutLab28metaG_FD_89700 | JGI IMG/M metagenome (GOLD analysis project Ga0123352, IMG submission 89700) | Labiotermes labralis P1 segment gut microbial communities from Petit-Saut dam, French Guiana - Lab288 P1 | ecosystem: Host-associated > Arthropoda: Insects > Digestive system > Gut ... | reverse complement strand
CGCTACATAAAGAATAACAACCCACAATCTGCATATGCCCTCCATATCCTCAACAATCAGCATGAATACGGCCCCATGGAGAAAAAAATGACCCTCTAAAACCCGTCAAAAACACCTCCTTATTAACCCCATATGAACAGTTCTTCATACAAGCATTTCACAAATCTGGAAGGCTCGTTTCTGAACAAAACCCCAGCGAACACGACCCACTACTCCAGATGGCCATCAACCCCTCACACCCCCCTACATGACCCTGCTAGTCGAACAGTAACCTTCACAGTGCTCGCACCCTACAACGCAGCGCCCCACAACTGCTACCAACCATATCCAGCAGAACCAGGTATGTAGCCGATTTCACACTAAATCTCCACCCCCTATACCAACCTGCCCATCACCGGCATACTCCACCTAGTGCACCTAATAACACCTGCACCACACACCCCTCCCATCAAATAGACACAATGCATGCATCAGAACACCCGCGCCTGGTACACCAGACCTGAAAAACGTACGAGGCAGATACCAGTCCAACGGTACAACACACCCATTTGCACATGAGGTTCGCATATACACACGAGGTCCCAACTAGGTTTACTACACACTACCCCACAAAAAAGACGTTACGGCTAATATCTACGTTTTTTTCCCCGCTTGTTACAGCGTAGCACACCACATGCAGTAACACACGGTCTTTGTTCTCCCGAAGATGGGCATAATGATGCCCGAAACATGTTGAGACAATGTTGATAATAAACATCTGATTGATGCATCTGGTTGGTTTTCTCTCTCTCTTCACTTATCGGGATATTTTACCCTTGCTAAAATTTCTCACAAGGTGCATAGTTTTGAAGATTTCCTTGACAGTTTTTGTCTTCTGGCCACTTCATCTGTTTTCTGTTCCTTTCTTGTGGTTTTGGGTTCATGATTTTAAGCCCATTTGTATTCGCTCTCTAATTATAGAGCATTATTCATATTATTGACTGATACTGTAGCACTGCTTTCTGTAACATTTGATTTCACACAGTGTGACACCTAAAACAAACTATCAAGGTCTTTGTGCTTTAATATAAGTAAAGTGTCCATGGTTACTAGTGATATGAATGCATACACTTCATCTGCATGTCCCTTTCCCCTAATATTATGAAACATGAAGTAAAATGTATTAGTGACATAATTCTAGCTGAATGGATGTATATTACTAAGAAGTAAAAATTAATTTCCATTATCCTTCATATGTTTCTTATTTTTAGCTACTTTTCTACTAATGAAAGAAGTGAGGTTGATGGTGATAGGCAATCACATTTTATTGGTAAAATGATAATACAGTTTGCCATTATTATGACTGTGTTGTAAGTGAATAGAGTATGTATTTACTTTTGACAGTCTTGTTCATGTACATATTGATCTTCCTGTGTCGTATCTAAATTCTTATCACTTTAATACTTCAGTTCCAACTTATATGGGTGCTGTTGAAACTATGTATTTCATAACCCCTTCTAAGCTGATTTATTTTTTTATTAATTTGGAATAAAGATATATCAAAATATGTACATGTATGCATATATCCTAACTTGATATAATAAACCCACTGTTACCTAGATGAATGTAATACATCAAAGGATGTACTTTACATGTACAAGGTGTGATCAAAAAATACTGCGAATGTTTAAATAAAAAATAAGTTATTACAGTAAAAGATACATTGCCATTAATCCCCTCAAAGTACTCCCCCTCGCTTTGAACACCCTTATCCCTTCATTCTTGCCACTTTCTGAAGCTGTTCTGGAGGTCCTCTTTCATGAATGTCTTTAGTTGCGCTGTCGTGGCTGCCTCGATGTCCTGAATCGATTCAAAACGTTTACCTTTCATGGTCATTTTGACTTAGGGGAAGAGCCAGAAGTCGCATGGTGCCAGATCCGGAAATAAGATGGATGAGGACACACCATAATATTTTTATTTGACAGAAATTCCCATACCAGAAGCGATGTGTGACACAGCGTTGTCATGATGGAGGATGAAACAGTTTGCCCATTTCTCAGTAATTTTCTACGCACATCGTTTCTTAAACGCTCCAATAAGCCCTTATAATATTCAGAGTTCACCATAGTGTTCCTGGGTACAAACTCAACTCACACAATTCCATTAAGGTCAAAAAACACAATCATCACCTTGATGTTGGATCTTGATTGACGCACTTTTTTTAGCACGAGGAGAACTGGGTGATTTCCAGTGAGAACGCTGAATCCTGGTCTCAGGATCATAACCATAGACCCAAGTTTCATCTCTCATGATGACATTTCCTAAAAAGCTGGAATCTGAAGCGGCACAATCGCACAACTCCAATGAAATTGACAAATGCTCTTGCTTTTGTTCAACCGTCAAAACATGTGGAACAAATCTTGCACTCAATTGCCTCATGTTCAAACCTGTGGTTAAAATGTTTTGAACGGAACTATAAGAGATGTTCGTATCCTCAGAAATTTCCCTAACAGTCAATTGCCTGTTTGACCGAATCATTTCGCTTATTCTTTCAACAATCTCTTGGGGTTTTGATGTTGAAAGATGTCCCGACCTCTTCTCCTCTTCAACCGATTCACAACCATTACGAAATCACTCGAACCACTTGTGAACTGTCTTCATGGTCACTGCAGCATCACCATACATTAATTTTAACATTTCGTGTGTTTCTTTAACACTTTTTTGCAGTTTGAAACAAAATTTCATGTTAATGCATTGTTCGTGATCCATGATTTACAGCACGCTTTAAAATACTCCTCTCAACTGTAGCTCACAACCGACTGACTGCACTGAACAAGTCACACACTGTTACTAAGGTTAGACGCACTGCTTCATGTATTGAAGATCCCTGTATTTCCATTGTATCGCACTTGGCAGTAGCATTCACCGTACTTTTTGATCACCGTGCCATGGAAAGGCTTCAACATGTTACTGAACAAGGCAAATGTAACAGTGTATAATCCAAAGCTTTCATGGTGACAGGATTCACTAAACCTTCCTCAGGCTAGCAGTTGCAGCAGTTGGTTGAACATCAAGTAAACCATCGTTTCATGAACCATCTTTGTTCTCATCACCAGGAAACTGAATAGCTCAGATGTCAGTCCACAATGTGTGTACACACACACACACATATATATATGGACCTGCCCGAACCATTTGCTTATAGGTGATTGTGAGCCAATGAGTGTTGGGGGCTAAGTTAAGTGTTCCCCTTGCTTGGTCCTGCTTCTTGATTTGTATATTGGTGGCAGGATACCAGGCCTGACTTAATATGAAGTCACTGTTGTTACCTTCCAATTCTCAAAGTCGGGGAACACGAGCTCCACCCAGGGAATATTACGTGCGGTGGTCACAGGAATTTTTGTTTCTACCAACTAGATTACAACAAGGATATTGGTAGCTTGGAGTCATTGGTTTTATTAATACAGTCACTTAATTCTTACACCTTCTGTTCACAATCAATCTACTCGAGTACGGCACTGTTCCAAATTGTACCAACCGATGCACCTCTTTTTCTACCACACTTGTTCCCTTTCAACCTGCTCTCACTAGCGTCCGATAAAAAGTCCCCCCACTCACCATGTGCAGACTTCACGGCCTCTGCCTTTTCAAACCTAACAGCTGGCTGATTGCTTTCTACCGAAAGGGGTATAGAATGTCCCGTTCCGAAAGGGGCAAAGCGGCAGTATCGTGAAACCCTGGCTAAAGGCATGCCGCATCCCTTCGCGTGACAAACACAGTAATAAACTTAATGCCCTAACCCTTGAAGTCCGCACCAACGACGTACCAGTGTATGACACACAAAATAAACCCTTTCTCTAAGTCACAAATTTTTCTTTATTCTGTCACGTACTTTCGCCCACAAGCAACCTTTGATTTGGCTCCGACCCAGGATCAACGGTCACAACATCTCCCCCTGAATATAAATTTTTAAATTACGCCGTAAGCTGATAAAATTTAATTCAATGCCGTTCACATTACATCAAGCATGGTACATACATTTCAAACACAGTGCAATTAATCTTCAGTACTTTATAGCTTTTATAAGCCTAGTCATCTTGTTCAGACTTTCAGTAATTAATGTTACCAACAAAACTTGGAATATAAATGCTTGTATTATTAACTTACGTGCTACTAAGACAGGGTGGCAAAAGAACCCCATTATCATATTACAACTACACAATTAAACCCAAATAAGAACAGTAATACTACTAATAATAATAATAATCAATACACATGTATTGCTAGGATTACTTAAGATCACACTAGTCACAATCATTTTTTTTCAATCCAACTTCCCTGTCTGTATATGAGTTGCATAGTACACATTCATAAAACTAATACATTCACTCGGTATGTGTATGTGTTGTGTTTGCTAGGGGAAGGGGGGAAACCCTTTTTTTTTTCCAACACAAATCTCAGGAACTCTAATTGCTGCCTATCGCATTAGAGGTTTCTTCTTCTTCTTGGTAAGGCTTCAGGGACTTTTTATTGTATTCTTCTCTAACCTTCCCATTGGTGGTCGATAGCTCATACGTGGATGGCGGTATCACCCTTGAAATTATGTATGGGCCTTCATACGGATGAATAAACTTAGCCGTCACACCTACCACTGCATCTGAAGCTGGTTGTGCCCTCACAAGAACCTTTTCGCTCATCTTGGGTTCTCACGTCTTGTGTCCCGTCTTTCTCCGTTCCATTCGATTTTTTGCCTTCTTCCTCATCCTTTCATATGATTTCATAACCTTATCACCTATGGTTTCTGGTTTGGGTATGTTTTCCGGTGATTTTGTAAAAATCTTTTCAAATAAGTCCGGTTTCTTTGCCTGGAATAACAGTTCGACAGGTGTGAAGCCGGTTGAGTCAGCCACTGTAGTGTTTAACCATTCCTCTATCTTAGGGAGCAGTTCTGCCCGCTTCCTGTGGTTCTAACTACAATAATATCTTAGGGAGCAGTTCTCCCCGCTTCCTGTGGTTTTGACTACAATAAATTTTACAAAATTTAGAAATTTCCCTCATGCATCTCTCACTGGGGTTAGCTTGCGAATGCCGAATAGGTGTAAATCGAACCTGAACGTTGTGCTCAGCCAACTTTTTCCTCCGTGATGGTGACTGAAATTGAGTCCCATTATCGGACAAAATAAACTTACGTTTAATTACCCGTGTAAAATAATGGTTGATTAATTTGTTCAGGCACGAGCGAGTCGTGGCTGCTTTTAGTGCGTACAGTTATACGTGCTTAGAAAATACGTCGTAGCACACCAATATCTATCTAACGCCTCCTCTTGCCACTGGTAAAGCTCCACACAGGTCCAGAGCACACAGCTCTCCCGGTCTTGCTGGCAAATAGCTTCTCTCTTGGGTCGTATATGACTTGTTCGGATACTTCACCCGCTGACATGTATCGCACCTGGCGATTAATCTTCTAATCTTCCTCCCTAGGTTCTTAATATGAAACGAGAGAGCAATTTGGTCCGTGCATTTGTCCACACCTAGATGACCAAGACTCGTGTGTACATACTTTATTACTAGATTATCCAGTGTGCTTGGCAACATAGGCCACCAGAAGGGATGATGCTTTTGATCCATACTGTACAATATTCCATTCGAAAGCTTGTACTTGGGGTTGCCTTGAGTTGGGTACTTATATAGTCTTTCCATTATTCTAGCTAGTCTTTTGTCGGCTGCTCGATGAGCGGCGAGTTCCTTCAATTCATGCGTCACGCCTGGGTCTATTTTGAGGTTGATAGCATGCACAGTGAGGTTGGCCGGCTGCCGCAGGTCTCGTAATTCATTTTCTGTTAATCCTGCAGGGTTTCTGCTAAGCACATCCGCAAGGTAATTGCTCGAGCCCGTTATATGACGGATCTGAATATCGTACTGCTATAATTCTATAGCCCACCTAGCAACCCTGTTGGAGGTCAATGCACATTTATGTAAAAAGGGTAAGGACTTGTTATCAGTACAAACATTATTTTATGTCCAAAAATATAAATCCTAAATTTTTGGAGTGCATATACAATTGCAAGGAGTTCCTGCTCGCAGGTGGAATACCGTCGTTCTGCCAGTGTTAGCACACGCGATGCTGTCGACACTATTCCGGTTTCACCATTTTCTTGGGTCTGCATCAAGACTGTTGCCACGGCCTTCCCACTGGCGTCAGTGTGTATTATGTATGGCAGGTTATCATCCGGGTGGACCAGGTGGATGCTGTGCGCGAATCTTTCGCGTAGAGCCTCAAAAGCCAACTGCATTTCGGTAGACCATTTCCATTTGTTCTGCTTTTGTAACAGCATAAGGAGTGGCGCGACATAGCTCGCGTAGTTAATTATAACGCGTTGATGAAAGCCGCAAACTCCCAGGAACCTCCTAAGCTGCTTCTGATTCCTAGGCCCCGGATAGTTCAGTATAGCCTCGATTCGTTGTGGATCAGGCATTAATTTTTCTCTGCTGACTATGTGACCTAGAAATTTTATTTCCGGCTTGCAGAAGCTACATTTCCGCGCATTTATGGTGAATCCAGCAGAGGTGAGTCTATTCAGCACCGTGTCAAGGTGGTCCATATTCTGGTCGAAATCGCGGGAAAATATGAGGGTATCGTCCACATAATTTATGACGTAACCGCAAGTCTCGTCTCCCAGCACTGCTTGCAACGATCGCATAAACCCAGCCAGAGAGTTACGAAAGCCATATGGAATTCGTTTGTACTGGTAGACCTTCGATTGAAACTCAAATGCTCTATACTTCCTAGATGCCTCGGCAAGCGGAATTTGCAGGAAGGCACTGCTTAAGTCCAGCGTGGTTATATATCGGGTTCCATGAAATCTCTGTAATATTTCCTGCTTCGGCGCAACTTTCGTTCTGTCAGGTAACGTAACTTGGTTTATCTTGCACGCGTCCACGCAGATCCGTGGATTCTTGCCTTCTCTCTGTACTACTGTAAGAGGGTTTACTTATGCGACTTCTCCAGCATATCGTCCTTTGCAAATTGCCGTATTTCCTCTCTAACCGCTGGTCGCAATGCAAATGGTAAAGGGCGTGAATAATTAGACTTCGGCAACTGACCTTGTACTTGGAATATATACTCAAAGTCTCTAAACTTGCCAGGTTTCTTTGTCAAGTTTATATGGTGCTTCTTTAATACGGCAGTGAATTTTTGTTTCTGATTAGACGTTAAATTTTCCATCTCGTTTATCAATGCACGTATCTGAGTCGTGGTGATGGCTCTGTCATCTGCAACAGTGTTATGTGTATCAGTTGCCGGTTCTGTGTCACGCATGTTTCCTTCCTCGTAGTGTCGAAGTCTGTCCGCGGCACACACATCATAATTATTCATCAATTCCTCGCCTTTCCTATCGCCTTGACGATCATAACTAGTTCCGCTACTGGAAAAACACGCATTCCTCCTACATCGCGTCACCTGATCAGAATCATATATAGTACAATTATTATCATCATCCGTACTGGCTCGCTCGCCAGACGGACACCCTCCACTATTCTCCTTGGACTCGCCACGTGGAACCACATCGACTTCACTGGCTGCTCCACTTCGTAATTGATAATTGAGGTAATCCGCAGCTGCTCTATTTGTCGTCAAGCTAGTAGCTACCTGCATGCAATCTAAGTCCGTTTTTGTACTGTGGTCGGCCGGATCGAGATCACTTATGTCTATGGATTGAATATTATTGTCGTACGCGAAGTGATGCCTGGACACCTTACCATCTCTCTCCATTGTAAAATACTGCTCAGGGAAGTTAATAGGAGTGCCTGAGTTAAAAGCTGAGGCGACACTAGAAAAATGTGGTCGACCACCATATCGTCGATACGAATTGGCATCATTGCCTGCACGCAAATACGCTTGCTTTTATTTCTAAATGCACTGACGAATAAGGCGTTCTGCACCCCTAGCTCTAGGCCTTCCACGCCTTCAGATCTCAATTCGTGATACAGCTCTTCCGTCAGAAGGCTAATCTGGCTCCCTGTGTCAATCACAGCAGGTATACGTTGATTCCCAATACATATAAGAACCCTTGGACAAGTGTTCAGCTTTTCCTCGTTTATGTAAAACATATATAAAATTTCGTCTTTGTCTGGTGTGTACTCTTCAGTAAGGTTTACTTCGTATGTTCTGGGCATTTGTCGACGCTCATCGGGTTTGTTGTCTGAATCTATTTTAGTTAGTTCCGCTGTAATTAATCGGCACTGACTTCAACCCGAGCATTTTACTTCCTCACAGAACGGTCTACGCCCCCTAAACGCGTTCCTTAATTGTTTAAATCATCGCCGGAGCCACGTTTAGGCGTCCTCCGTTGCTGGAAATTCGGCCTGGTATCTTCAGTTCGGGGTTCGAACTTTTATGCCGCAGGATTCAAGGATAAGCTGCTGTCTTGTGTCCCATGGCTATACCTCCGTCCTTCTTGCTCCCCCCAGCCAGAGTCGTAACGCCATCTTCTGTCGTGCCTACTCGGTGGACCATAAGCTCTCTGCCTGTCAAAGTTGGATCCCTCCGCGTAGTGTACATAATGTATCCGTGTGCTATCACGTCGGTTCCCGTCTGTCCTATCACCCCGCGAACTATACTGGTGTCGCCTGCCCGCGTCATGTGTTTCCGAGTTCTGCCTCGGGTTCCTGTAATCGTCCCGCGCGTCCAAGGCGTCTAATTTCTCCAGCAGGTTTATTGCACCTTGCGTCGTCTTAACGTTTCCACTAATCAAGGATCTTTGAACGACAATGGGGTAGTGTGAGGTCAATGCTTCTACTAAGTCTTCTTCCTACATAGCCGGCTGGAGGTTCGCGGCAAGGTTGGCATATCTCAAATAATGAGATGTCATGGATTCGCCATTTTGCATGGTAAATTTGTCCTGATAAATTGAGCATCTGATCCTAGATTGAGTGGGCGAATTCCATAAAAATTTTGTAAATAGCGTTTTGAAGTGTTCATAATCATGTAGCTCACAGTACACGGTACTGAACCAACTATTAGTAATCGGGTCTGTCACTGCTCGCTTGGCTAGCGGCAATTTTAAAGATTCGGGAACATTTTTGATCCTGTAATATTCATCAAGGTCGCGCAGGAAGTGTAATGCTATTTGATACGAGCTGTCATGAAAAGTGGGCAGGGTCAGTTCGTTCATAGGGGAGTTATTTGAAAACACATCAGATTTCACATTTACAATAGCATTTGGCTGTGATGTAGCGTTGCCACCCACAGTCGTACTACAATTATTAACATTACAATTGCCCATGTTGTAGTTACCAGCACTAGCTGCTACTTCTTAATTCGATTGGCAAATATTTTCTACATCAACGGCCGTCACTGGCAGTTCCTGACTGGGTATCGCACTACCAGTTAACTGTCTAGCGGCTAGCTGTCCCCGCAAGTATGTAATTTCTGCGTTTAGCTTCTGAATACTGTTCTGCGCCACTGCTTCAATCTCAGTAACCCTATCTTCAACTAATTTGACACTGTCTTTCACCTTGTCCATTTCTCCCCCAGCCTTATCCTGCCAAGTTACTTGCTCCGAGTTCATTTGTTCTTTGAACTGACTGTAGTCTTGGCCGAATTGTTTCAAACTATTTTCTGTCTCTGTCCTATACTCCTTAATATCATCAAGTAGGTGTCCCGCTCTAGCATCCGTTTCTTGGGTTATCCTGTCTGTCATTTTTCTCGTAGCTACCACATGTGCGTCAATCCTTTCATTCAAAGAATCACTTACACCTCCTATAGTTGTAGTGACTTCTTCAATCTTATGTTCAGTGTCATTTCGCAAAGTACAAATATCAGTAGATAATTTCTTAACCTCATTGTGTAATTTTGTGTCAGTTTTTTATTTTCCTCTAATATCTTAACTGTTATATTCTCTGTTACTACCTGCAATTTGGAATCTAATTGTTCAGTAATAGTTAAAATATCTGAACTTAATTTTGAACACTCAGCTTGATCTTTCGAATTGTTTGTCTCTATTATTGCTAAAATATCCGTCCACAAAGTTGAAAGAGCCTTGGTCAGTATGTCTTGCAGCTGCTTAGATGACATACCGACACCTACTTCGGTTGTGATTATATTGCCAGCGTTATTGTCTTCATATTCTGACATAACAGTTCTTTCTGTCTCTGCCCCCTGATTGACTTCAGTATTGTCAAGAATACTAATATCATCAACCTCACAATTGTCTGCACAAATACTAGTGTCCCCTACAACCGCAATGTTTCGGTTACGGAGGTGTTTGCCCGCCATTTCCCTTCCACTAGCACCCTCACATATACACGCAAGCTCCACGATTCGCCCTTCACTTACTTGTGGTGTACAGTTGTGAGACTAAAGGTGGCAACTTTGGTCGTCGTCGGCGGATCTCTTCTTGTAGCCGGTGGCGAAGGTACGGCGGTTGAAGGTCTGTTTGGCAGCAAGATGTCCTCTGCCTACGGCTCGCTCCTACGGTTCTGCTGTGCTCCTGTTTGCACCTGGCTCTTGAAGTCGAATTCTTTCTTCGAAGTTTCGAGCCTATCGTGCCCCACAGTTGTGCCTCAAATTTGCTGTTACCGTCCAATTCTCAAAGTCGGGAACACGAGCTCCACCCAGGGAATATTACGTGCGGTGGTCACAGGAATTTTTGTTTCTACCAACTAGATTACAACAAGGATATTGGTAGCTTGGAGTCATTGGTTTTATTAACACGGTCACTTAATTCTTACACCTTCTGTTCACAATCAATCTACTCGAGTACGGCACTGATCCAAATTGTACCAACCGATGCACCTCTTTTTCTACCACACTTGTTCCCTTTCAACCTGCTCTCACTAGCGTCCGATAAAAAGTCCCCCCACTTACCATGTGCAGACTTCACGACCTCTGCCTTTTCAAACTTAACAGCTGGCTGATTGCTTTCTACCGAAAGGGGTATAGAATGTCCCGTTCCGAAAGGGGCAAAGCCGCAGTATCGTGAAACCCTGGCTAAAGGCATGCCGCATCCCTTCGCGTGACAAACACAATAATAAACTTACTGCCCTAACCCTTGAAGTCCGCACCAACGACGTACCAGTGTATGACACACAAAATAAACCCTTTCTCTAAGTCACAAATTTTTTTTTATTCTGTCACGTACTTTCGCCGGCAAGCAACTGTTGATTTGGTTCCGACCCAGGATCAACGGTCACACTGTCTGTGTTAAAATTGTGTTCAATCATATCCCATTTCCTTCCTTTACAAGGCAGTCCTCTCGTGATGTTGTGTCTAATATTGAGGTACCACTGAAGCTGATATAATGACCTCTCTTGACAGTGTTCTGCCACCACAGCCTTCTTAGGGTGATCCAGACTGTCTGTTGATTTCTTGGCACCTGGCCTGAATAGTCCTTCCACTCCGTCCAACATACACTCTGTCTCATGCATACAGAATCCAGTACATACCCATGACCTAGAGATCTAACCCATCCAAGGCAGACCTCAGCATCTGCACAAATTTTATTTTTTGGCTGTGAATCATAGCGTTATTGTGCTTTCCAAGAAGTTTACTGATGATGACATCATAGTTGTACCTGTGGGTTGCTTGTTCTCCAACTTTGCCTTCTGTTTTTGTTGTAGGACTTCTCAGATGTCACTACACCATTCTGTTCAAAGACATGTTTAAGGCACTGTAGCTATACCCTGAGACTGCCAGCATCACACAGCTTGCAAGCCCATTGGACTAGTGTGGCTAGTATAGCCTTTTTCTGTGCAGAGGGGTGTTCCATGCCACACTACACCAATATACAATATTATATAGGGTTTTCCATATACTTAACACATTGTGGACGGGTGATGCAGATTTTTGCTTATATATTACAATTGTGCAAGACGGATGATGCACATCTGCGTTTTTAACACGCACTTGGTATTCCACGCACTATAGACTGCTTAGTGACACTCCACAAGGGGGTTATGTTTCCAGAAGTGTCACACCCTCCAGCACTACTAGGGTCTTTGTTGAGTATTTCCTGAAAATTTCAGTTCACAAAAATAGATAGCGAATTTGTTATAAATTTTTAAAGAAACACAGTACAAAAGTTGATTTAAGTTGTTTAAACCATGGGAACGGCCATTTTAGCAATTTAAATGCCCTGTCCTCAATGTGTTAATACATTTCACTACTTGAAAAATGTATGTAGTATTAAAAAGTTTCCAGAAATGTGGACTTATATTTAAATGGGTTAGAATGTGGCACACCTGCTGTGTGATGTGTTGCCTGAGGCCTGTCCAGATGCATGGAAAGTGGCTGCATGTTGGAAACTCTCAGTTGTGTGCTAGAGCTGTTTGAATGGTGTGTCCAAGATGTCCAGAGCATTGTCTCCATGTCAGCGGACAGCCAACATTAAATTGATGTGCAAGCTAGGCAAGAGTGCTGTGGAAACATTGCTGGTGTGGCAAACTGATTATGGGGATAATGTTCTTAAAAGACAGCTGTGTGTCATTGGTGTGAACAGTGAAACAGTTTCAAGCATGAAGGAAATAGTGAGTGCCGACTGGTAGATGACCAGCAGTGACGTCTGAATGAAGTTGGTATCTTGTATGAATTAGCATAGGCAATTCTGAGAAAAGAAAAAGACCAGATATATTGCATAATGGATGGATCCTGTACCCTGACAATGCCCCAAGTCATACTATAGCAGTGCAGCAATTCATGGCAAAAAAAGAAACTGCACTCATGCCACAACCAATGTATTTGCTAGACCTCGCACGCTATGACTTTTGGTTGTGCCCTGTGCATTAATGGGACTTTGAGGTCAATGTTTTGTGAGTCTAAGACATAAAATCCTTGGCAAAACCACTGTGGTTGCTAAAAGGTTGTACTGCAAGGGTCATTAGACTGGAAACTACTGTGCTTCAAGTAATTACGTTCTATGGCTGAATTCTGGGAATTTTTTGATACTCCCACGTACCATAGTGAACTAATTTTCTCCATAGTGCTCCCATCTTATTTCGTGAGTTCTGATATACATTCTGTGTAGTCTACAAAGTCAGATAGCTTACAATCAGAATACCTAAAAAGAAAACAAGTCATCCTTCCTAAGGACAAATAATTTAATGTTAAATTCTACTAATTAATGAGACTTATTCATCTACAGAATACAATGTATGTTGTAATGACAAGGCTCTCAGCTCCCTGTTAGGGCCCGTCCACAAGCTTAATTAAACCTTGATACATGACTGCACAGGGGAGACCTGTGCAGATGCCCTGTGCTGTGACCTGCGCAAATATGATCAGTTCACACACTCCGTATGAAATTCTGTATCTTTATTTAGCCCGGAAGAACAGTTCAAGAGAGTTTGTTCAATTATGACTAATATAAAGTTCTTTGCATATTAAGCACTAATTAATTCCTGTTTTGTCTGCAAACATGTTGAGAAAATAGAAGAATTTAACAAGAAGATGGTGGGTTAGAGATTGGCTGCTAATATGCAAGGTTATTGCATGTAAATTTACTGGGACAGCTAAAATTTGGAAAAGACTGTTTCAGTTTCTTAAGAATGGATTAAGCTTTTGGATCATATTTCACCCCTCATATGAAAACAAAATACTGTAATGAGACAGTCAATCCTCATGAAACATTAATGGTGACACTGCAGATTCTGGCAACCTGCAGGTGCTATTTGCATCTCAAATTCTCTGCAATAATATTTCAAGCATTCTAGGAATGAGAATACTTCCCAAGGTAAGATTGTGACAAACAAGTTTTGCAGATTTGCCTAAAAAGTATACTTCAATTGCATGTACATAAAATATTCAGAATGTATTTAAAAAAATACCGTACTTACTCAAATGTCAGTCCAGGTTTTATTCCTTAAGTTTGGCACTTAAATTTGTGAGATTGTCTTTAATTTGTGCATGAAGCACAGAACTGAATCAGAGCATGTGGAGCCAAACCAAGGCCAGCATTGCCAAATCATGTGCAATTTTGAGTCTTCCGAGATATAAAACAGCGTAGGGTGGTAATTCCTTACCAACATTTCAGGACAACCTATTGATCCCAGCTTCAAGGGTCAATAAATCCATAAGAGAGAACAGACAACGATGGAAGTTAATAATGACACAATATTCTTTGTATGTCTAATTTGTTCAAGACGCCTGACCTTTCAGAAGCCAGCTCTGTTTGCATTTTCAGGCAAAGAAGCACTAACGAAGTGGAACCATTTGATTTTGTTATTCTAAATCATTTGGCACCACAGACACGGTAACTTGTTAAGGTATGTACCTGTGAACAGATCTAGTCCAAGGGTAGTAATAAGAAAATGCTGATTGAGAAACTAAAAAATTAACTACAAGCCTTTAAAATCAAACCTTTATCAATCCACAAATTAAAAATCATAAAAAGAGCCATGAAGTCAAATTGATCAGACCACAGCCTTAATATTCATTCAGTGTGTATCATAACAGCATGGCAGCACATGTCACCAGAAGTGACTGTGAGGAGTGTTGAGAAGTGCTGAATATCCATTGCACCTATACTCATATTACATTTGGATAAATACATTTTTCCTTGGCAAATATGTTTTTTGGAAGGCTGAATTGGATTACAGCTGTCTTGCATTTGGGTAAATATGCTATTTAAAAAAGAAAGTGAAAATAATTTATTAAATTTACGTCACTACAAAGTAGGGAAAAACAAATAATATATTTCGGTGTGTGTAGGTGAACTGTAGACTTTGGATTGTTGTGTAAAATATATAATGAACATTATTTGAGTTATAGCAGTTTCAAATTCTCGGTTTCTTTGGTAATGAAGCTGCTCATGTCTTGCACTGCAGTTGGATCACTATTATTCAAATCTGTTGCCTGCAAAGACTGTGGAGGATGTGGTGTTGTAGGTTGCCCTGAAGAGCGCATTATCACACTCTTTGATTGCGTAGAAAATATTTCATATCCATTATGGTTGGTATATTGCACTGAAGATTGATAAATATGACTCATATGGAATCCAAATTGTGGAAAACCTTTAGTGTCCAGTTTCTGTTCAAAATTCCGAACTGTGCCTCAAAAAAGTCGCCAATCAGTTTTTCCTGCATAAATTCTGTGTTCAACTGGAAGGCCCCGAAATTTGCAAGAATAGATTTCCCCAGTTGCACCAAACTCATCCTCTGCTTCAACCTGTCATAGTTCATCAGCAGCAATAGCAATCAGTCTGTGCTTTTACCCTTCTTGTTCTTTGCTTTTGTTTCCTGGCACCTGCAGTGCCTTCTGCTTGGTGCCACTCTGTAAACCAGACTCACTTCAGCTTGTCGGTGTGGTGAGACTGGAAGCTGAAGGAGAACCAAACTTGTCAGTAGGAATTTCCAATGAGATGTTGCTCATTTGAGGAATGTCAAAAGGCAATGAGGCTGCAGCACTGGTATCCGCTGATTCAAACTTTTTTCACTGCTTATTTCTGAGATTGGACGTCCCTGCAAGATGATAAATTATATCTAATATTTCTACCAATCATAATTATAAAGGTACATATTAAGTTTATATACATCATTTTAGCGTTCATTGTTATTTTTGTCTTTGTTCATTCCCAAAACAGAAAACGATGGGAAATTAGGCGGGTGTGTGGAGGAGGGCCCTTACTGACATCCATGCTTTTCCGACATGGAAACTTATTTTATAATTCAATTCGTGTATATGAAGAGACAAATATACACAAGCGACTTAACGTTTTCGTCTATTTTTGAGTTGTGCTTCTGACACGCGCACGTTTCCACGTATACTCACGCACATGTACCATGCACCTACGTTACCAGAGAGATAAAGTTCAAATCCATGTGTTAGTAATTTGTGCTCCTGACATGCAGTGTCCGATAAACTTTCGTTGCCGCCATTGAAGTGAGTTGTGGCCACAGTTATCTAGTTGTTGCATGTTCTGATTTGGAGAAACCACACCCCAAAACCACTAAAGGCATTCCCCTTCTTCATACTAGATCACAGATTAATACGTGACTTGTGTCCTCCCTTTTCCGTGACTCTGCGCGTTGTAGAATTAGATGATCTGTGGTGTAGGTCTCATCAGAGGACCGAGTGCATACGACAGTGGCCGAACGGTGCGAACTATAGCGGAATGATCCGATGCGGTGTTGTGACGTTCGGTTCGTCCTCTTTATTTGTTGCGTCGTCACGGCAGGCAACTTTGTTAGGGTATAGGGACAGTAATTTGTTTCTGTGCAGTCTAAAATGTTGAATAAATTGCTGTCTTTGCATTATAAGGTCTTAATTCAAGCCACTCTAAGTGAAGTTATTGAAAACGCTTGTAGAAGACCTCGGTATGAGTATATTGTAAGTAAGTGTTCGTGGTGGTCTCCAATGGCTGTAGATGGGCGGAACTTTCGAGATTTTCATATTTACGGTCCAAGTAGAAAGGGTGAAGATCGCCGAGAAATGTATGCATCATTACCCGCAAGAGATGAAGGTACCGACGGAGAAAAGGGAGTGGATATTGACTCCGCTTTAAAGAGGTGTGTATGTAGGAAATTTACTTCATCTTGGCGAATTATGTTCAAAATGGCCAGTATTCACCTCTTCCAGTCGGTTTGGCAAGATGGCGTATTCGTTTGTGGCAAAAGGCTTTTAAAATCACCTTGTGAATGTTACAGTACTTTCGTTGTGTATAGGAGTCGTTTAATTGTAAGTTTATAAATTGTATGCAATTAAGTGTCTTTCGATAGTTGAGTTTAATGTAAATGTGTATATTTGAATGATAGAATTTTGGCTAGAAACTGATCCGTGAAAAATTTTACACAGAAACTTGTTGCAGTCGAGAAGATATGTATCCCGATGAGAACACTGCAGCGAGATTATTTAATGGCATCCCGTTTCGCGATATTCCATTATGTGACGTAAAGGCATCGAAAAATAATACTATCATCTCTGTGAGTAATTCCCAAGGTGGGTTTTTGTTATTGTGTTTGCTAGTGAGTATGGTATGTTGCAGTAAGAGTCCAAAATATATCGAGCTTTTTTCCCCCATGGTGCTGTTTTAAAGCCCTTTATTAATATATAGTACTACAATATTAGTTTTTAGTGTTGTATTAAAAATTGTTATGCAATATTAATGCTTAAAATAATAGTCCATTTTATGCATGGTGATGGAGGACCATTCTGTATTAAATTCTGCTAGGTCGGTAGGGAGCTAGAAATTAGTGGTAACATGCACTGATTAGTATCCAGGTAAAACCCAGTAGGCAGCACAGTGTTTTTAGTGCCAGATTATTAATGGTTTTATTGTTATTGTTGGGTGAAACTGCTTCTCTCCAGAATTTATTGTTTATGAATAAATGAAGTCAAGACAAACCCCCCTCCATTGTGGAGGGTCCATGGGTCAGTGGGTCCCCAAACATGGAATACTAAAGTGTGTTTTGGGTTCTTTGTTTCTGATAAGGTAAGTATTATGGATGAATCATTGCTAGGAGATGGAGTAAATTTGCTAGTAATTGTGGTGGGGTTGGGGGCTTGATAAGCATGGATGCATGTAGGGGGAATGTACATATGTCTGCACTCCTTCATAGCATTCACACGAAATTAAGGTGAGTGATGAGCTTTATGCAATGCACACTTTATCCCGGGATAAAACCGTGAATCATTATAAGTTAAGTAAGACAGGTGGAGATAAACCTTTGCTAGGATAGGGGGAAGATGAATGACTGCCTAGCAGTAGAAACATTGCACTTCATGTGGCATTGAATGATAATTTACAGAATCAGAAAATAAAGTGTAGAGCTACAAATCTGACCAGTTTGTGGAAGATTATGGGTTGTGCTGAAAGGATGGGTTCCAGGTGAGATCACTTAGCTCCATTTCCATGGATTGAGGGGTTAAAGTTTATCTTAGATGCTTCCATGCTGTAGGACACAAGAAGGGGATTGGAAGGGAATATGGGACAAAAGATGGGAGGATGAAAAATGTGGAAGGAATAATGGTGTGGACTAAATTGATTTTCCTTCTTATTAATGGGTTATGTGATGTATATTTTTATTGTACATGGGAAAAGGCTTAGGTTCAGGTGCCGAATTTACCCATCAAGTGGTGGGTTAATACTTAACCAACCCATTTCTCTTGAGAAAACCCAACACACCATTGCTTGGAAACAGGAAGAAAAATGAGAAATTGGTGAAATACGAGGGAGCGGGATCAAGGAGGGAGATGGGAGTGTGAAATACACGCAATGGAGAGAAAGAAATACATGTTTTCTGCATCTTTGATGGATTACACAGTTGACACTGGAAGAAAGAAAAGTGTCGTGGTGACATAAATATCATGTAGTTTATAAAGTGTCTGTTAGTTGCTGAGGATGGTGGGAGGTATGTTATCAGGAAGTTTGCAAATGCCTGAAGGGCTTTGTTTATGGTGGTGGGCAAGAGTGATTGTGTGCCACTCTTAACAGTATAATTTTTCTCCTGGTTTTGATTACGAGTTTTTGAGAAATTGTAAGCAGTATGGGTACATGAAAAAGTTTCCAGAATTAGGTTTTATCTTTGTAGCTGCACTTCCTGCTACACTTGTGGAGTGCTGAGTTTGCAGGGTTAGACTGTGCACAATTTTTGAAGCAAGATCTAGCAGGTTAGGACATTAGTGTATTGCAATTGAGCATGGAGTGGAATTGTGTCACTAGTGCTTGTTGTAATGTCTGCCTTTGAATAGTAGGCATACACGAAGTTTGCAGACTAGGGAAATCAGGAGCAGAATTTGATGTAGCTAATGGAGAAGAAGATGTGACAGATAATCCACTGAGCACGTCTGGTGGAACCAATTTACAATGATCATGAATCATTACAAGACAGGTGTGCACGTGCGAGTGAATCTGCACTTACACTTGTTTTCATGTGTGACCCCTTTCAGCGTGTCACTGTTCAAATGATTTTCACAAAACTTAAATACACATGTAGTGTGCACATTTCATAGTAAAGGGTGAGTGAGGATAAGGATCCCTTTTGGCCAAGATTTTCCAGGTTTAGAAGAGCTGTCTGTTGGTATCCCACAAAATTGGTTTGGGACTAAGTGTACCTGGTTTGTCAGGTCATAAGAACTGAATATTGAATGCAAATTAGACACTAGGCTCCTTCCTGGGCATTGCTGCTTGAATCCCCGTTAGAGGCAGGGAATCTTCTCAAGAAATGGCTAGGCAGAGTGGAGCTGTCTTTGTATGTGTTGCTTCACTGACCTGTCCTTTGGGGTCCCCTTTGTGTATGTGTACCACAATATTTGGAGGGGAACAAAGCATTGCCCACCATGAGGTTGCAGGTTGTTGCAGTGTCATTTGATGTGGCATACTTTGTTCATCATTGTCATCTCAGAAGCACTGGGTGAACTGGGACTGTGTGTCACTCAGCCACTGGAACATTCTGTACAAGTCTTTTAGGGTGCACACACTTGTAACGATGGCTTAGTTGCGATTTCTTCATAAGCTTCCTCTTCCACACTCACATTGTCACTTTCTGACTAAAAACACTGCTGCTGTCCACAACGTGTTCACATACATTACTTGGTATAAGCCACCACACTTCTTCATTGGTTCGCTGGACTTAGTTTTATCCACGACTGTGAAATTTGAATGAGAACAGAAGTTTTTCCTTCTTTTTGCACTGTTGTTTATGTAAAATTCACAAGCGAGCGAGACGATAAAACTATTTAGAAGCCTGAAGCAGAGCTCCCTCTTTGAAATGGAACCCACGTTAGTTAAAATATGCTTGTTGTTTATGAGTACTGACTTGTAATTTGGTCTCTCTTGATCTCTGTGGATAGCAGGATCACACTTCTTCTTTGGCCTGTGTGAAAGAAGCCAATATTATCAGTGTACTCAAAAATTTTTCCTCATTTTTAACTGTAAGTGCGTCAGATACCCTTCCCTTTTGAGTGCGGAGGAAATCCCCTGTGTGTTCTTGTGTTTGTTAAGAGTACATTGTGCCTGTTATTGTTATTTCTTTGTGAGTAATTCTTCAGCCAGTCCTACTGAGGAGAGAACGTCAGCAGTAATACCCCTCCAAGAACCAAAACAGGATTCTTCTATGCCCATAACCACCCATTTTCCTTCCCTAACTCCCCTCTTGCCATGTATCATGTCAGTGTATACATGCAGTTTCAAAATCTACACTATCACCCTCTCGCACATACTTTCAAATCTTACTGCCTTGGTTTGCTTTTTGTGTAAACCATACATGCGCTTCTTCCCCTTTAACACATTGCCGTCGGCTCACTCAGAAATGCGTGATTGCTAACCCATGCGTTGTTGACGGGTCCTGCATTTCTGCGTTTTCTTACACGATGTCCAACACGCGCATTTTCGAGCTGGTCTGACACACTGATCGCTTCAAGGTTATCGTCAGCTACATGCAGGATGTTTGGATCTCAAGTTAGAAGCAGACAGACCGCTCTTGAACCCTATTTTAGAATGATAAGCCTGCAACAAAGTGACTGCTCATTCAGATACTCTCTTTGTTTTTCTTCAGTTGCAATCATGGATGTGCGTAGGAATGTTCTGCAAGAGGACGATATTTTGTGTGAGTTATATGCGGATAGAAGTTACGATGTCTCTGATTTCAGTGACAGTGACATCCCCACTAGTTCACATAAACAACTGTGATCTTCTGTCATAGTTGTTACTAGTGACAGCGAAACAAGCGCAATATCAAAATAATTTTTATAAGAGTGTGAGATTAGCTGAAACATTACTAGAGAGAAAGGTGAGAGTCTGCGGCACAATGAGGGCCAACAGGGGCGTTCCAAGTGACTTAGAAGAGGACGGCAAGCACTTGGAAAAAGGGCAGTCAGCCTCCCAGAGAAAGGGTGACATAATGGTGCAAGTGTGGAAGGACAAAAGACTTGTGCGAATGATAAGTACGATCCATGACGCAACAGTTGTAAGCACAGGGAGGAAAGACAGGAAAACAAACATGGAAATACAGAAGCCTTATGCTATTATCCAGTACAATAAATTCATGAAGGGAGTAGACAGGGCAGACCAGTACCTCAGTTATTACTCAGTTCTGAGGAAATGTGTAAAAATGGTCGAAAAAAGTGGTACTGTATGTGCTAAACTGTGCGCTCTTCAACGCATTTTTTGTGTACAGGAAAATAAATACAAACAAAAAAGTGAAGTACAAGGACTTCCTGCGTGAAGTAGGAAGGTCGTGGATATCAGAAGTCCAGAATCCAAGTGAGCCAAGTTCTGATGACCTTCAATTGCCAGAGAGGCAAACAACACCAAGGGGGCCTAAACAGGACCCGCCAGGCAGACTCTGGTGATTTCAGAATACACAAACTTGAAAAAATTGTTGGTGGTGGGGAGGGAAAAAGGAAGTATCCTGCAAGACAGTGTAAAGTGTGTGCTGCCCATAAGAAGTGAAGTGAAACGATACATTTGTAAATTCTGCATTGTTCCGCTTCACAAAGGGCCTTGTTTTGAGAAATACCATTCAGTGACGAACTACTAGACTATCTACATGCATTTTCTGCAGATTGGGGCTCAGGAGCCTAATCTACAGTGTCAAACCGTGAGTAAGAATATGTTATGGGGTTGAACATTCAAAGCGTTTAAAACGACCGGTCACCAGGGGGTATTTAATTAAAAGACCAGCCCAGCGGCAATGTGTTCAGTAGCAAATTTTGTATCTACAGTTAAATTTCAGCCCACTGAATAAATAGTTTTTGATACAAGCTTGAGAAGACTGGTCAGAAATGGAACAAATTGCATCCAATTTGTCCTTTTTTGCACTTGTGTGATTTTGCCTTGTTTCAGTGTTATCAAAACTTGTGAATCAAAAGACTGATTAGTACTTGTCCTTTGCTTCCAATTTGTTCTTGTTGTGCTTATAAAACTTATGAATAAAAAGATTGATTGATACCTGTCCTTTGATGTTGCTGCTGTGAAAAAAAATGTACAGAGTTTATTATTTGTCCATGTTTTGTCTAAATATAGTCTTTTCCAAAATTTCACCCCACTACTATGAGATTTCCTATAAATGCATACAGTTCCTTGGGTGTAACATCCTTCAGTTTTCCTGGTTGTCACTTGAGCTATTGAAAACGGCATATGTTTTATGAGATGTTGCAATGCAGGTTTCTTCCAACATTTTTTTTTACTGATGAATAGTTGGAATGCTTCTGAAATTGACAAAATATTTTTCCCATCATTTTGTAAAGCCAGATTAGCTGTAACAGTAGTACAGGCTTTCCTTTTCTGAACAACGGATGTTTTGGACCTCCTGTGTTGTCTTCCTCCCCCTCATCATCTATATATTCATCATCATATTTTTTTCATCATAATTGCACATCTGTAGTGGAAATTAATTCACGGTACACCATTCATAGGGCACACATTACACAACGTTACAGTGTATCAGCAGTGGATGAAGGACAGCGCTAATCTGTCAGTAGATAACCCACAATGTTGCCTGTTGTGGCAGGCTGGTTCATATCTCAACTCCAAGTGCCATTCACCAAGTGATGTATTTCCTGGACTTCAGAAATTAGTTTAAATGGCTGATTCATGTCTCAACACATGCACTGTTGACCGACCAGGGTATTTCTGGACCTCAACAATTAGTTTGAACTTGACTCTTTATGCACCAAAAGACGTAATTAAGTTGAGAAGGCGTACCTGAAATAACCATCAAAAGACAGGAAGTGTAACAGAAAAAGCGGAAGCCACATGGTGTGGTACATGTTACCCTGTACGGTCACGAAACAGTTAATAAATTATTCTGCTTTTCCTATTGCATGACTGTAAAAATGTTGTTTTCTACAATCCATCCTCCCTCCCACATCTAAATATTATCTACCTAAATTTTTTTTATTGTAAAATAGGATTCCTGTGTGAAGGTAATGGGCATGGTTCTTTAGGAAACAAGTGTTTGTAGTAGTCAAGGATGTTGTCATGGCGCATACAGATGTAGCATGTAGATGGTGATAACTGGAATTTGAAGGAATAAATTATGTGTAGAGATCATGAAGGAAGTGTGATAGAATACTGAATCTTTTTGAGAGGGCCAGTATATTAATATGGTGGGGCTGGAATTAAGTGCCTTCAGTGATGGGCAAGAGGCCAGAATTTTCGTAAGAGCCGAATGAGGAAGGTCATTACATGACTGTTACCTATACCTGACGTTAGGTGCCAAAAGGTTTAGTAAAAAAATCAACAGTACTCACATCAGTTCCTAAAATTAGGGTCAAGAGGGTTAGTAGAGGAATTAGCAGCACACACTGCAGTAATTTTCGGACATTTGTTAACATTTATTTTCTCTAGATGTTTTGTATGTAAGTGTATTATTATGTATGAAGTCAGCTCACTTGTGCATATATGTTATAATACTTTGTATTGTCCTGTGAATACATAATTTGCACCTGGAGGTTAGGCTGAATTATGTAGGAGAAAACATTTGTAGTATGTTTAGCTTCCCCATGCTCATTTCAATGAATACTATTGTTGGTTATCTTATTGATTATATTTTGTTTTGGGTGGTACACATTTACTGATGATTTGATGAATGATGGGCTCAGTTGCAGTGAAATATATGATTGAAAAACATGCGCTTTTTTCTTTCTTTCTTTTGTTTGTCTTAAAATCAAGTACATTTACACTTTGTTAATGACTGTGTGACACCACTATGAGACTTAGATGGTGTGATGGAAAGAAAATACCTCCAATGTAACAACATTGCCCAGGGTTTAGCTTTTTGAACTGAATGCTAGCTTCCCATTGGTTTCCTGTACACAGCAAACAGTTGGCTGGCTCAGAAAACATCCATCTTTTACTGTGTTATAAAGTAAGTAGTAAAGTTTGGTACTACAGCAAGTATGCAGAGAGAATTGTTACTCTTCCTTACGGCAACCACTAAAAAAAGTAGTATTTCTGTAGACATTTCAATATAATGTAATACATTTATCTCACTTCTGCATTGTATGTGTTTCGTAGAGTGATAAGAGTTCAGCATTGTGGCCAACCAAGAGTTCTTACATAAGTTGGTGTTGTTGGTGAAACTTACCTTGGCATGCAATAATTGGGACAGAGGTGATGAACTTTAGGTACATGCCTTGCATGAAATGTTGTTTGTGAGTCATTGGGACGTGTTCAGGACTTCAAAGTTATAACAACATATTTTAATGTAGACACTGTTGTATGCAGTTCTTCTCTAGTAATATCTGGTCCAGCAATGCTTTTGGATATGGTCTTTTAAAGCAAATAATGCATGAAGTAAGTAGATTTATTTTATTTTTGTTCAAAAATTTCTGCAACGCACTTTACACCTTTCGAAAATGTTGCACAAAATAGTTGTTGCAAGTGGAGCATTTTTGTTTAACATGGTTGTTACATTCTCTGTGTTGTCCTCAGTTACCTGAAATCATAAATCTTTATAGGGTAGTTTATAATTACATAATAGCAAAGTGTTTGCTGACACAGTGTCACGTGAGTGAGGTGGGTTCTTGATCTTGGAATGAGGAAGTCTGACACATTGAAACTCTGAGCTCCTTTTGCCTGTCTCAAACTGTGAAGCAGTTTTTGCACAGACCTCTTGCTTGTCAAAGCTTCATAAGAATCTGAAACAACATCCCCAGTTAATGTGCAGCTCATCATCAGTGTTAGGGCCAGTTGACATGTAGCCACCAATACTTGGGAAATGTTGCAATGATTGATGGATTTTCAGCATTCAATGACTGTCTACTTCTTGGGGGGAAAAAATGCAGGTTATACATACAGCTGCTATGGAAGAACAGATTGAATTGTTACTGGCTTAGAAATTGAGGTAGCTCTTCATAAGGAGAACACCCATACTAAATTGTAAATTTCATCAAAACATTTGGCTGTGGATGAATTTATTATATAGCAATACAGTCCTAAAAATGTGAAAACACTTTGGCATGAGAACTTGCAAAGCTGTTATGAAGTCGTTACAAGTGGAAGAGGACTGGTAAAATGCAACACATGGTGACTGTATTCAAAAAAGAAGGTAAAGATTTCGAAAGCCCATGTTATAAATTCACATTTGGTGAGGAGCATAGCTGTGCTCATTCTTACCTGTGGCACTTCATGGCATTTGTGGCCAACTCATGCCCTGAATGTTTACCCTCAGAGAAGGATGCATTACCCATTGAACTGGAGGCTGGGTAGGCCCCACAGCTGGTCTGTACAGTTGAGGAGAAGAGGCTATATCTTGTTCGTGTTGTGATTCAAACCCCGGATCATCCAGGATGTAGGTAATTGTTGAATTATTGCCCAGTCTAAGCTCCATGGTTTGCCAGGTATGCATGTGGTTTTGAAAAATGATTATGAGAAAAGAAGGCTGTGGCAGTTTGTGAATGTACCTATATACAGGGTGGCCCAGGAGGAATGTGCCAGACTTCGGGAGGGTGTTCCTTATGTTAAAGTATACCGATATAACCCAAAACACCTATGTCCAAAGTTGAACGGTTACAGCGACACAATGTATATGTAATTAGTCTAAGGAGGGCATCTTGGCAGGATATTTGTTAGGTTGTTCGTTTCTATGGAAAATGATGGTCTCACTTGCTTAAGATAACACCATCATATGGCACCAATCAACAGTACAGTGTGTGGTTTTATTTTGTCTGTGAATGCTCGAAAGTAGTAACTTCGGTAACGTAAGTCATCAGTGCATATTTCATCAGCTTGTCTGTACAATGTTCGGAGGATGCCACCCTGTTTGACGTAAATGTCGGTGAAGGAGATGCAGGGGCAGTATGAAACGACTGCTGGAAAGAGCAGTATTGAACACTCTTCTTTTATATGAAAACAAGCAGAAGCAGTTTTGGAATTTTTTTCTTTAAAACTTAGAGGGGTGGTATATATTAACTGTGTTTGTCATGTTGATATAAATTAGATTTTTAGACCCTTGTACTGCCATGCAGTGTGAGGCACATTGAAGTTTCATTGCTGGTTTACTGGTTTGTGCATTAAGAACTGTTTATATTGTTCTGCTGTGGGCCATGATGCTACACATGGGGTGATTGTCATTGACATAGTGTTACATTACAGTAACATAAGAGTCTTCAGATACACCATAGCAAAAATCTCTGTACTCACATAATTGTACTTTTCACAGCAGAAAATGCTGGTCTGATATGTAAGTGATACTGCTCATGTTGTTTGTGGATAAGACTTGGGTGTTGTAAATGTTCTATAGCCATTCTTGAAATAAAATGGCACACCAGCTTCTGGTTTATGCTGATGATGGTATATTGGGAAGAAGCGTGCATACTATAAAGGAAAACACAGAAGCTTTTGTAGTGGCTACTAAGAAGATTGGACTAGAAGTAAATGCTGATAAAACTGTGTACGTGGTAATACCTCTATATCAGAATGCAGGACAAAGTCACAATATAAAGATAGATAATAGTTCCTTTGAAAGGGTGGAAGAGTTCAAATATTTTGGAGCAACTGTTACAAATCAAAATTCTATTCAGGAGGAAATTATGAGCAGATTGAAGTCGGAATGCTTGCTATCATTCGGTGCAGAATCTTTTATCTTGTAGTTTGCTATCCAAAAATTTAAAGATCAAGATATATTGAACTATAAATTTTCCTGTTGTTGTTTTGTGTGTGCAACTTGATTGCTTATATTGAGGGTATTGAGGAGAATATTTGGGTCTGAGAGGAAGGAGGTAACGGGAATGGAGAAAACTACATAATGAGGAGCATAATGATCTGTACTCCACCCAGTAGTTCGGGTGATAAAATTGAGAAGAATGAGATGGGTGGGGCATGTAGCGGGTATTGTGGAGAGGAGTGGCATAACAGCGTTTTGGTGGGGAAACCTGAGGGAAAGAGATCCCTTGTGAGATCCAGGTGTAGATGGAATTTTCAGGAAGTGGGATGTGATGTAATGGACTGAATTGATCTGGTTCAGGATAGGGACAGGTGGTGGACACTTGTGAATGTGGTAATGAACCTTCAGGTTCCATAAAATTGGGGAATTTTTTGACTAGCTGAAAACTGGTTAACCTCTCAAGAAGGACTCTGCTCTGTGGAGTAAGTAAGTAAGTAAAACCATTCTGTTAAGTACATATACTTATTAATTGTGTGGTAATTTATAGCTTTCTGTTGCAGGTGATGTGAAGTTGTATAGATCATGTGGTCAGGAAGGCTTTAAGAATGCTCGAAAAGGTACAAATATCGCAGCACAAGCCACAGCCATCAGTCTTAGTACAGTAAGTTAATTTGAGCAGTATTAGTAATAAGATGCATGTGAACACATTCCTAACATTAAATGCAGCAATGATACTTCTAGTTGAATTCTTAAAATGTTAATGCAAGTTCTACGTGTGTAACACATTACTTTGTATGGGAAGACTTCCTTTCACAGAGAGCATGTCTTCCCTTGTAGATATGGGTTGTTCACATGTTTGTGTCTACTCTTTTATGTCTGTGTGTATACTGGGTGTTACATAATAACATACTAATTTTGATGCAATTCATCATTTATTAATACAGTATTTTCAGTTTTAAATTGACCTTTTATATATATATTGTGTATATTTTACTTTTGTCACCTATGTGATATTCAGATTAGATTTGAAAGCAAAATATGTAGGGAGCTGATTTGATCACCAGTGTGATGTGAAGGTATGAAACTTACTCATTTGGGCACATGAAGTTGGATTCATTTAACCTTTAGCAGACAAACATGGCAATGTTTTCCCGGTAAATGTACGTCCTTTTTCGTCTGAAAGTAAAAGGTTTCATAGTGGGCATTTAACTCTTTCCAATCCATTCCCCCCCCTCATTATGGGCTCTCCAGATCCATTATTCTTCAGGGTTACTCTGCATTGTGTTAACGTGCTTGATTCCAAGGAAAAAACATATGATACAAATTCTGTTTTATTATGCTATTACCTTTACTACAGTTCATAATTTTCATTGTGTGATATTTTTTGAAGCACAGCATGATATGTTAACCAAGTTTGCTTTGGCATGTTTAGCTGTGAACTGGGTTCCTGTCTCCCTCTCGTCACTTGCCTATAGCTGAAAACCATACATTCTTTTGTTGACTTGTTTTCCTTCTGTATGAGGAAATACATTTTTCTATTCATCCTGCCTTCTTTTCTGAAGAAAGTGATGGTCTTCCTGCTTTTGTCACATTGCCTGTCAACATAGTGATGAGATTTTTGCAGTATACAAGATGTGTCTGTAGTTTCTCAGCTCTTTCTTTTTTTGTCAGTGTTAGAAAGAATGAAACTGTTTACAATGACAACTTCGCAAGCCAAAAAAATAGTCTTTCTTCCCATTTATGACTTTGTTGTGAAACTAAAACAGGCACCAAATTGATGGACCTTGTCAACTCCGCCCATGAAGCTTCTGTAGCCCAAAACAACTTCCGGTTTCTCAGAATAACTAAGTTCCCTTTTTCCATGACCTGACACCATCATGAGTCTGTGGACTACAAAAAATACTCAACATTTCACCAGACACTTTTCTTGTAATGACTGGCACATTATTTTCTTATCCATCTGGTAGGGACAGTATTCATGATTTCCAGGTTTTGTTCTTTTAAACTTAGTAAGTGGTGTGGATTTTCATTTTATGCAGTTGTACAGCTTACCTAGTAGGATTGGGGTAAAATCTGTCTGTAAGAGCATGTAAGCCCCTACCACTAGTTTGTGACTGGAATATTTGCACCAAATGAATAACAGTTCAGTAGGTGAATGGTAAACCTGGATGTACTACTCTCTGTTGTGGACCTTCCATGATGGGGAACATGAGGAAAAATAGGCACTAAATGTTCAAACCTTACTTCCTTGGCTTCTGTGGATTGTAGCACTTTCCCTTTGAGCCACACTGTACTGTCTTCAATTGATACATTGTCTTTCTTGTCTGTATATTCACTGATGTTCATTTGGTTTATGCCTCAAGGATGAACACTTGGGGTTGCTAGGAGAGGATTGGGATGCAACACCTAAAATAACTGAAGAAACCACTGACGGGGAAAATAATCTTTGCAGAACAGTCTTCTGCCCAACCACTCTTCAGAAGAATAATCCACCAACTGGGCTTTTGAGTTCTGTGCTATCTTCATAATTACTCCAGTGAAAGCCTACATATTTTCCAATGTTACATCATCTCATTTGTGCTACATAAAAAAGTGTCGGTAGAGGCTTGGCCCAATGAATCTTTTCAGCAGCACCAGGGATCATGGCAGACACATTCTCATTCAGGAGGTTATCAGTAAAAAAAAAAGGCTGAAAATACTCAAGTTCTGTTTTAGGCCTTGCAATTTGTGGGAGCAGGAAACCCTGCCTTAGATCTCCATCAGATTCAGTGTATGGTGGCCAGTCACCTGTTGCACGTTACACATTGTCCTCACCTTCACTGTCAGTGTCACTTGTTTTGATGGCTTCCCTGGACTAAAATCTTTATGCAAACTGGTATTTTGTTCTGTTTGTTCTTCATTGCTAAAGTCCAAATCACCATCTTGCAGTTTCATCATTGGCTGCATGCTCTTTTCTTGCCGTTGTGTAGGAAGAACAGACCACCAAGGTACACATGATTAAGTCTTTAAACAAGGCCCCACCTTGCCTTCCCTATGACCCAAACTATTCTGTGCACACTTGCTACAGGCAAAAGTACATAGTACGTGCTCTAGCGTGTTGAACTTGCTCCAGCAATGGAGCTATGCAGGATACACAAGTTAATAAAGAGTCAGTCATGCTGCAACATGAGAGTCAAAAAGGAAAATCAATATATTGGAAAAGGTACGACACAGGATTGGAAGGGGTTAGATTGAATAGTTTCTGCTGCAGTAGAATCCTAGCATTTAACTGCTATATGCTAAGGTTAATAAACCCAGTGGCATAGGTTTTATGCTTTTAACCAGAAGATGGCTATGGAAAGTTCCAGTTTAATTTGTCAGTTATTAACACAACTTTGTCATGAATTGAGCTTGTGTTTTAATTTAACCAAAATTTGTTCTTTGCAGAAGGCCTTGCAGCATGGATACAAAATGGTACGTGTGCGAGTGCAAGGTCTTGGGCCTGGCCGAATGGTGAGTACTGATTGATTTAATTTGTGTGTGGGGGGGGGGGCGGGGGGGCACATGGGCTGGAGTTCATATGCTTTCTGTGTCCAGAAGCAGGTTTTAGTTCTTCAGTAGTCTCATTACCAGTCCATGTCTTCCTGGCTTGTACTGATATTCTCCAAGAATTCTTCATTCTTGATTTTAAACTTAGTATATGGAATAAGAGTGAAAATACTTGCAGTTTGTTTGACTGAAACAACTTCAAGAGTGTTTCAAGCCTGAACAGTGGCATGTCATGCAGGACATTCATTGGGTGATAGCTATTGCAACATGTATTATTAACAAGTACAAGTTAATAGTCCATAGTAGATGTCATGATGCCTGCTCACAGAACAGTATTTTGTACAGAATTTTTACATTTTTTTTTTTTTTACTAGAACTCCAGATATTGTTTGTGTTGACTTCTTTTGACTTCTGGACTGTGCATACATAGGCTTATTAAGAGTGGGATTTATGTCTCCTTGTGCGATCAACTGTTGGCTAGAGTATGTTGAGCCCATTGAGCTGTGAACCAATAGAGTTTTACTCTGCACTTTGTAATTTGGTATGTGCAGGGTGTGGCAGCAATAGTGAAGCATTTTAAAATCTTTATAATGTACTTCAGTGCAAGGATATCATTGCCTACAGGTGTTAAAACTGAAGTAGTGACCTCTGAAGTTAGTCAACAGGGAGTGTTGGGAAGTTAGAGAATGCGTGTGTGCTGTGGAACTGGTTATTTGGGCAGGGTCCATTACAGCCTTTCAGAAGAAATGCTTCAAAAATTTATGTGTGGGTTCTCAATTCTTGTGCACCTCTGCATTCAGGACATTGTACACAAAAAGTGAAACGATGTAAAAACAATTTAAGCAGAATGGTAAATTGTAACTTGCTACAATTGATATTAATTCTTGCAGTAAAATGCTGTTTGTATTTATAATTCGTCTACTATTTCTGCTGCACCCTGCAGTTCACGTTTACTTAGATGATGTATTACTATACATAAACTGGGGCCATTATTACCCCTTAGAGGACTGGCGTTCATGTATATTATGGGAAATCCTGACTGTTTGGGGGCGTAATGTTCAGATAAATTCCATATATGGTAAAATTGTGATGCGTAATGTTAAAGACCTTTTGTGTGAAATGAGGTTATTGATGTTATTACTTGCTTTGGGAAGTAGTCTTTGATAATATCTGTACTGCTCTGGGTGCATAGCACCAACCATATGATAAGTATATGCTGATTCTCCTATTCATGGTGAGCTGTACGGGCTCATCCGCTTCTTGCAGTTTGCCAGCCACCCTTTACTGGCATGGAGCCTGCCTTTGTTGCAACCTCAGACCCTACTGAGTCATATAAACACAAATTGTGAAGAGCGTGGTCGAACTACATTTTGAATACAATATATAGTATGTAGCTGCTGAGTGACTTATGCACGTAGACCAGTTGGTTATTGCTGTGTCGGGAAGTTATGCCATGTTGTGTATACTTAATTCTGTCTTGGAGAAATGCTGGTTTCATCTGTGAATTATAGGTATCCGTCACAGAGTGCTCAAAATTAAAGAGAAACAGAACACCAGATGAAACAGTGCAGTGTAAGGGAACTTTCCCATTACTGCTTACCCCTTTGACGCCGGATTAAATCCCTCCGAGCAATGCTGCCTATCAGAATTTTTTACTGAGCTATTAAATTTTAATGCTTACTCTTAAGGGAAAAAAAGCATATCTCATAGACTTTTCCTCAAAATTTAATGAAATAAAATATTGCACTGTGCTTATGAATTGGTTAATCTGGGAAAAATGTTTACCTATATTTATTAAAACCAACTAATTGCACATACTTGTCAAACCATTTAAAACCACATTATTGGATTAAAATGGATTTAAAATATCTCCTACATGTTACAATCCCTCTATGGAATCATCCTCGGGGAGCATAAAATAATGTAGGACTAAAGTTACTAAGATCGGCTGTATATGAGGTTATCTGGTGGCATGCTGTTTTGTTTATGTTATGTCCGTCTGGTTCGGCCCGTGTTCCTCCCCCACTGTGAGTACAGTGACACAGCACATGTATTATATAAAATGTGGTGTAAATAGTTTATTACTCACATAATTCTGGCTGCTGCATAAGGTCTGTGGCTCCTTGGATCACTATTTTATCATGACACACAGTATTCACAAAGAGGATGATATATTACAAATTTACTTTTGTGTGATATTCTGCAAAACAAGGCACCATGCATAGGCCCATGTCACATCTGGTGCACTGTGCCCTTTCTTTGGCCAAGATAAGACAGATGTCAGAGCAGTGAGTTGATTTTGCTGGCAGTTTTTTTTGTGGCTGCTTCTGCTGAGGCTGGCTGCTGCTGTTCCTCTTATTCCTCGAAATAGTCTTCTAACATCGCTAGCTTTCGCACCTGATCTTCTAACATCGCTAGCTTTCGCACCTGATTCCGAGGTCGTGTCAGCAACCGGAATTTCACTGATGGGTTTCTCCTCTGGTTTTTTTTTTTTTAATTTTTTTATGGGCATTGATCAAAACCCACAACCTTGTTTAGGCTACTATGTATGACTGGGCACAGTTTCAGAAATGTAATCCAAGTTAGATAAGAATGTCTTCTACAGTGACAGCAAAACAGATCTAAACCTACTATGTGATAGCTTTATAAAAATTCCGGCCAGTTGAGGGTTCCCAAGATGTTCCTAGATTGACAGCTGTGTGTTTCATGTTACTACTACACAACTCCTACAGATAACACTTGCACTACAAGAGGCATGTCTGTGGCTGTAAACATCGAGTTTTGTGGATATCTCTGATTTTTTACCTTTTTGTCTGAATTATATGGGTACAGTACACAACTGACAACCTTTCTGATCAACAACTAGAGTTCATTTCATAGGCCAGTGTTGATATTTCAACCCACAGTGAACCCCAGATCAAGCTATAGTCAAATTCTAGCAGTGTCAGAACAGTATTAGTCAGCTGGAAAAAAAGCACAATTACTAAGTATTTGCGTATATGTCGGTGTTGTGGAGGGGTTTAGGAGGTGGAGGGGGTACATTCTTGCTCCTGAATGAAAAGTCTGACCTTCATGGGTCCTGAAGCATTGCGAGCCACAGCAGTTAACCGAATAGGAGTGAAAAAATTTCCTCCAAACTTTGTCACACTGTTTGCGATGTATATATAAATCATTCAGCTATTTAAAGGGCTCAGTGCGCGACGTATATATAAGTTGTTCGGCATTAAAAGTTTAATGGTGAAGGAACTGATTTTTACCATCAGCTTACACTTCCATGATTGTAACCAACATAAGGTGTATTTTGATACTAAAATAACATAATCAATTAAAAGTATACCAAGTAGTATTTAATTTTAAAGGAATTAGGGGAGTAGCTGTATGTTGTCAAATGTTAATTTCATTGGGGTTTATTACATTCTTTTTGAGGATATTATTATTATATGTCTGTGTTGATATTTTCTGTTTTACATTCATGTGTCACACTTAACCTTGTTTCTTTAACCCATCAGAATTTTGTAGTTGATAACTTACAAACAGTATTTCATATGTAGCACAGACCAAGTTCCATTTCCCTAGATACTGTCTGTAAATATTAAATATTGTGATGATTTAATTATGTGTTATTTACATGACATGAAGAGAAGATTGTAAACTGCATTAGTATGTATGCCATTGTATTATTACACCACACCATGACACGTGTGCATATAGATAATTACCTTTTTGGCTCCTCTTGCTTTCTCATACTTCGTGTAATGTCATAGAGGGCTCATATTTTTTTTTTAAAGATATTTGACCATAAATTGTTAATGAAAATTAAACCCTATTGGTGATAATTTTAACTAGAATTAAATTTTGCTCAATTTTTTATGCCTATACAAGCCTTTCAGACAAAATGTTGTGTAAAAGAGATGGGTTATTATAAATGCAAAACATTTTTAAAAAGAAATGACATTACTGGACAGTGTATTCCCATTTGGCTCTTAGGGGCATTTAAATACTGGGGCAGTGTTTTCCCTTTTGCATGTAAAGGGTTAGTGTATGAAACTGGAGGTGGTGAATGTGTATAAGGCCTACCATTGTGTTTTTATCTGTACTGTACACTTTATTTGTAGCTATTCATAACTGTATGTGATGAGGTTTTGTGTGTGTGTGTGTGTGTGTTTGCCTGTGCACATATATACAGGGCAGTTATATCAGCAATTTCTATTCCCTTTCCAAAGGGTCATGTTAACACGTCACTCCCACTCAGCAACTGTAGGTCGTATGTGGATAATATGTAGATTCCCTTGGAGCATCACATGTTGTTTGTGATACATTATAGTTGCTACAGTAACCATCATTCAGCTGAAAATTACCTGATGTGCCTGTTCCAAACAGGACAGCAGTGTACTATTATATAAAATGGATCTGTTCATTGGGTTCCATTCAAGAGAGAGTAGCTGCAGAAAACATATGCTGAGGAAAAAAAAACTGATGGTAGTGCTGGTTTGGAAACACCTCCAAGAAAATAAGTGATTCCTTGTGCACAGCAAATGGGCATGGCCGTGTCGATCACTTTATCTGAACATGTTGTGAAGGAGACCGATTTTGAAGTAGTGCCATTTTTGTGCACGTGTTAGATAAATAAGATGACAAATTCTGTTCCATGATGAAACTTTTTTCATCCCAGTGGGTGTGTGAACTCGCAGAATTGTCAGTACTGGTATGCAGAAAACTCCCTTGTTCTTCCACTAGGTGTCATTACAAGATGATGGCAGCTTTTTCTGAGACCATAAATTCACACAGATGTTGTATTCACTTGTTGATACCGTTTTTTGAACACGTCTGAAAACGAGAACTTGTGCCTTGTTCAGTAAGATGCTGTAACATCACTGCCTACAGTGCTGTGCAACATTTACAGTATGTCTGGAGTGACTGTGGTAACCATAGGATAGCGCCTTACTCTGCCAGAGTGAGTGGATGCCATGGGATTTGTCAAAGGATAAAGAATGCAGTAATAATCCTAATGCTGAAAATGATGTAGTGAGGATCAGTCAGATGTTTGTGATCTCAGTTTCACCAGCAGAATTTTGATGTTCAGTGAATATGTTTGTCAGATGTGGTGTGTGTTTGTGAGCCAAAGGAAATCCCATGTAATTGACTAATTCCACCAAGCACCTTTGTGTGTAGAGCTAATGGAAACTCCTACCCTATTTCTTTATGATTCATTTTCATATTATGTCTCAGTATGTGCCTAGGTCTTATAAGTTTTCACGTTCCTTTACATTTTCCCCTCAAAACAGTGTATGCATTTCTTTTTCCCCCCCTCATCCATCTTATCAGTGCACACCATTTCAAACTCATTCAAATATGTTGAGTAAAAAATCTAATAGTAACAGCAGTGTATTAAAAGGGTGTGAATTCTTGCATATGGAATCAGCCATTATTGTGGTACCTGCTGTCACTGACGTAGTGCAAAGGTAGGTGTGTGATGTCATATTTTACATCCATGTTTACATGCGTGCCTGTGCAGATCTAGACAATGTACAGAATTAACGTACCTATGATAAATGTAACAAGTCATTCAAATTTGAAGTCTTCTCCAGTGGGATTGGTTTTCTGTTTAAATCTTGTGGATTACATCATGTATGAGTAGGCCCCAAAAAACTGTTGAACAGCAGCTTTGCTGGTGTGCTTTGAATGAATGAAGTCCTCTTCAGTCCCACTGCATTTATACCTTAGTTTCAGGACCTTTATGAATCTACAACTAGAATCTATGTCATGGGACCCCTCTCCTCTTACTGAAGTTCCAGATTGCACCCAGGCTGAGATTTGTAACATCCTCGGTACAGAAAAGAGGAACCTGGCTAGTGGGGTTAGAGCTTCACTCCTCCACAAAATATGGCCTAAGAATTTTTCTTCTGCTCTGCAATTCCCACACAAAGAGCTTTGTATCAGACTTATTTTGTAGAGATTTCTTCTCGGGGTGTTACATCCAGCTTAAATGCTTTTATTCACCCTGGACTGCATTCTGTTAAGGACCATAATCTAGTCTTAGTAGTGAGGCTGGAGCCCTGAGATTAATTCCCAAGTCTGCATCTGAGTCCCAATAAGAGCTTTCCGAAAGGTCATTTGCAGGTTAAATAACCAACCAGATCCCAGGGGGTCATCTCTGGTCAAGCAAACTGGTTAGCAGAACCCTCCCTCCGAAGCTCATCAGTGATTTCATTTCCACTTAGACTAGAATGTTCATGGACCTAGATGAGTCTCACTGGATAATGAACAGAAGGATCATCCAACACCCTCTGGCAGTCATACCAATGGGAATGTATTGTAACAGCCAGAAGAACTTCCAGAGCTTCTTTACTGTCAGAGCAAATATGAATGTCTTTCTATAATTTAATAGTCATTTGAATATCATAGACAGGCCAAGGTAGCATATATTGCAGCCTGAAAAACATATCTGCTGGGCGGAATACCGAGCCTCTGCCCCAAGAATCCAGTCCGAGCCCCCCCTCCCTCCCCCTACCCCCAGTGCATCCTGAAGCCATCTGGACAAGTCTTTTAACTACAAGATGAGGCCTGGGTCCTTCAGTCCATTTGTGTCTGGTTGGTATAATGACTGTGTACTTGAGTTCGGAATTGTTGCTGGCCTAATTACCTTGTTCCCAGTACTAAAGGTGGGGCCTGACTTTGAAGCTGCATCAACACAATGCTGTGTCCTCAGTTGGGATGGAGATAAAGACCAGCACCCAGAGTCTGTATGCAGCTGACTTAGCCTTGCTTTGAATCAGCAAATCAAGTAAAGGAAGTCAAGGAGTGTTTCCATAGCACACATTTGGTTACTGTGCATGGCCCCCCATTACCCCCAAAACAGGCAAGTCTTTGAAATCTGCCCAGCAATTTTTTGGCACTGACTGTCTGACAGCCAAGCCCCCAGACTAGAAATGGCAAAGGTGGTCAGTGGCTGAGCGATAGAGACATAGTGGCAGTGAACCACCTCATGCCTCAGTTCCTACGTTGCAGCTGTTGTGCTTTAGTAAAGGTTAGCGTGATTAAATTCATCTCAAGGAAAATGCTTCATGCTGAGCCCAATATAAAAGGATATTGTAAAGAAAGTATTATCCACCTCTTTTTTTCTCTCTTCATGGTATTCCGTAAGTCCTTAAATTGGCATTCTGCCTGCATATTAAATGCTTTAGGATGAGTATGTCTTAAGTGTTGTACCTTGGCATGGCAGCTGTCACAGGCACTGTTGCATAAAAAGCGTGCCTGCACCAGGAAATTCGATTCTGCTTGTCCTGTGCAGTCGTAAGTTTTTAACATCCAGCTTCCCAGTAGGCCCCACACCACTTGAAGAAAATGTGTGACACTGTGGTGCTCTTGTCTTGAATTATTAACAGTTTTTCCTTTCTGCAAATTTTTCATTGAGGATTCAGAGAGTGAATAGTTTACATAAACTCCATTTTTCTGGTCTCTCGCAAATAATAAATGCGCATCTTCAAATCTGGTGGGAAGAGGAAGCCACATTCTGCGTTCACCCCTCCCCCTCAGTTGAATATCGGCTTCATTTGATTTAGTTTGCATTTACTGAATAAGACTGTCATCGTTAAGGGCATGCGAAGGAAGTTGGACTGCCTCTCTCTCTCTCTCT
>Ga0123352_10000909_pt1 | contig 37691 bp, 18 predicted proteins | sample TergutLab28metaG_FD_89700 | JGI IMG/M metagenome (GOLD analysis project Ga0123352, IMG submission 89700) | Labiotermes labralis P1 segment gut microbial communities from Petit-Saut dam, French Guiana - Lab288 P1 | ecosystem: Host-associated > Arthropoda: Insects > Digestive system > Gut ... | reverse complement strand
AGTCGAGTGAGGATCCTTTATTAGAACCCTTTGGTATCTGTCAGCCAAATATGATTTGATTAATCTGAAGGCATGATCAGTAATGCCATAGTATTCTAGTTTAGAAAGCAAAAAAGAGTGATTTACACTATCAAACGCCTTAGTTAGATCACAAAAGATTCCCCCAACAGTAAGGTTATCAATGAAGGCATGTAAAATGCTGTCAGTGAGATTTGATGAGGCTGCATCTGTCAATAAGTTCTTACGGAAGCCAAACTGGTCTTGTGATAAAATATTATTAATGCTAATATGATCATATAATCTATTATAAGTCATTTTTTTTAATATCTTGGTAAAAGGATAAAAGTAAGGAAATCGGCCGAAAATTTGAAATTTTAGATTCTTTCCCTTTGGTTTTTTTAAGTGGAATTACTTGTGAGTACTTTAAATGAGATGGAAATATACCCTTCCGTAAAGATAAATTGCATATATATATATAAGTGGAGATAAATGAAAGGGAGACTCGTTTTCAAAACTTTGGGAGATATACCATCGTAACCATGCGAATTTGTTGATTTAAGGGACTTGACAATTGCAATAATTTCATTGCGAGTAACAGGTGGTAATTGAATTTTAGAAAAGGGTTTAGTGAATGATAACTTTAGATAGTCAAGGGGTGAGACATTAGCTTGTGATGAGGAAGTATTAACAGGGTTACTAACAGAGGTTGTATCAGGTAAGGATGTAAAATATTTATTAAAATCACTTGCTAAGTTTTGATAACCGGTACAAATTTTGCCATTAATTTCTATTGAGGAGATATCATGATTGACTATCTTTTTGTTAGTTATTGAATTAATTATATTCCAAGCAATTTTTGATTTATTATTTGAATTCCATAGTAATTGATTATAATATTTAAATTTAGCCATTTTTACTACATCTGATAATATCTTCATATATTTCTTGTAATAATTCATTAACTTGGTATCCTTGGTGACTCTGCATAACATATACAGATCACGTTTGTGTTGACTGGAGACAATTATCCCACGAGAAATCCACGGTTTCGTATTCTGATTGCTAGAGAATCTCTTACAGGGGAAGGAATGGTGAAATACTCTCAAGTATGTATTAATAAACTCATTGAAGATGGTGTCTACGTCTTCACCATTAAACACAGAATCCCAAGACTCGTAACTAAGTTTAAATTGAAATTCTGATAGGGTGCATTCATTTATGTGGTGCATGTTTTTAGTCCCCTAGTAGCTGTTAAAGGTCTGTATAATTCACTTGGCCATATATATATGTGTGTGTGTGTGTGATTACAGTTTGGGATGTACCTGAAGTCAATTCTGGTACAAGCTTTCCTTCTTCTTTTAGTGTGCCTGTTCATGCCATTCTCCCCTGTAGATGGACTTTGTTGTACCTATAGAAATACACATTCTTTATTGCCTTATACTATTTATTTTCACTTTGTAGATCTGTTTGGTAAAGCAAAGAAGAAGATTTTGAAATTAGATGAAGAAACTGTCTCGAGTGACTATTTGGGGCAAGCCAGACCTGCTTCTACCAGTCAGTTTACATCTTCGTACATTCCTGTGGATACGGAACCCCAAGAGATTGGTAAGAATGTTAGCAGTAGAAATGTTTTTTGTCTTGTAATATTTTTAAGATTAAGTGTACATTATATAAATCAGAATGAAGAACAAACAAACGAGTTTTTGTGATCATTCATTTGTAATAATTGGCACTGTTTAAAACTCTCTTTCCCTCCATATACTAATTCGTTCATAAGTCATGCCAGAATGTACCTGCAGTGCTGGCAGTTTTGACAAATATTAAGTTATTTTATTTATTAAGTAATGGCATCTAACCAGAAGTTAATTAATCGGAAGCTGTAACGGGCAAAGTTTGAAGGTCATACTATTTAATTAGTTTTTTCCTCTTTCTGTTTTATTGCATAGGAATTTAAGAATTTGCTCTGCAGTATTCTCCTTTAGATTGTGTTGCAGGTAGATTATTGTGACCAGTGAGCTGTTACTTTAAGGCCATAGATGAATTGTAACTCTTAAATTGTGTCATGCCAATTCATTGTTAATCTCTGTGTTCCTCATATGGAGGGCGTCTTTGTGTGAGAATAGCTGAGAATGCTTAGCCATGAGATATTTAAGAGGGAAGGTATGTAATTAACAGCGGGATTAATTATCATGATTTGCTGCAGAAGCTGATTATCTGTTATTTTGGAACGTAGTAATACATCTATGAAAGCCATTCACATTGGATGTAAGGTCTGGAGGAGATTACTTGGTGGGCCATTAGTATCTTTTCTTAATATAAAAGCAAGTTTTATAATTACGAATCACTCTGAACAATGTAGACAATTACCAAAATTGTATTATTAGGGTACAACACATAGCAAAATATAACAAAAGTGTCCTACAAGATCCAAGTTTGAACTGCTTATCGATGGATATATTGAAGCACTACATTGCATCAAATTTACAGCTGTTTATGTAATACTGGTCATTAATATTTTCAGATAGAAGTGATTTTTTATCCAGTGTTTACAACTGTCTATATGAATTCAATTCATGGCCTTCTGGTTTTATCAATCACTGTAGTGACTGACCTGTAGTTATGCTTGACAAAATCAGCATACCAAAGCAAGGGGATATGGCATGTGTTCAATGTAGCCTTTATGCAGTGACAAGCACAACATGACAAGTTAAGGTAGACCCGTGTCAAGAATTAATGCCTTTTTTAAGGGTGAACCAAGTATAATTCATTGATAGCTGCTGAACTTAAGTTATTTGATGTAATCTAAACTACTTTATTGCATATGTAAGTTAATTGTACAAACAGTGATTTATTAGAGCTAATTCTTCATTTATTTTCACACTTATGTTCACAGAATATTTTGTGTTGTCTGGATGGCTGATCAGGAAATGTCAGGGATTATGTCTGTTACATTTTTATGTCACTCTGTTTAGAACCATTGCTGGTCTAGTGTAATCCTGTGTTAGGAAATGTTGGGTATGTTTGATGCATATCACATCATTCTGCTTGAAAGACTTTTCATCAAGAGGCAAGAGAGAAGGGAAAAGAAGGAATTCTAGAACATAGAAAGGTTGTAAGAACGTCTGATGGGAGGATTATATTACACTGGATTTAAGTAAAGGCTGTACCAGTGTGGAGTGGATTCATCTGGCCCAGGATAGGGTGTGATGGCGGCTTTTTGCAAACACAGTAATGTATTATCAGTTTCCATAAAAGGTAGGAATTTCATGACTAGCTGAGTCATTATTAGCTTTGAAGAAGGGCTGTACTCCATACCGATATGTATATGAACAATGTGCCAAAGGACGTTTCCTGCTTGTAGGAGCAACTCGAAGTTACACCGGGTCTTTCCGAAAACTAAGGAGCAGTCGGATGGAGCGGTATGCTGCAGAGACCAACAAACTTTTGATAAGACTTGGTAAACTACTTGTAGACTTGCCAGCGGATCCTGGTAAAAGGAAAGGTATATTACAAGCTTTCTTCTATTGCTAGTAGACTTATTGAAGTGGTGAACGTGAAAATACCAAGTGACCCAGATCTGTTATTTTGAAGACAAAAGAATGGGTTCATCTTTATGCACAGATATTAATGTTGAGTTTCCTTTCTTGGCAGCCCATGAGCAGGCAATTGTGCAATGGATTGATGATAGAGATGTTAAGCTGTGCCCATCATGTGCCAAGAACTTCCACGTTGCTCGGCGGAAACATCACTGTCGGCTGTGTGGTACAATCATGTGCCACGACTGTACACATTTCCTGCCATTAACTCTTGCTAGTATGTTTTTTTATCTCTTATGTTACAGAGCATAATTTTTTTTAGCAAGTTACTATTAACCTTTAGCCTTCAGCCTTTTAAATGCCATGTTTCTGCTGCAGCTGGGACACTGTTCAGTTTAACTGCCTGCTACAGGGCAGTGATTTCCCTTTCAGACAAAAAGGATGTACCTTTAATGGCATAACTTTGGCCTCTTTATCCATTAAAGGTTCAGGATGAGCAGTTCATTCAGTCTACTAAATAGGATATGTAGATTATTTTATAAGCTTCTCACCCACTGTATTCGGTCTTGAAGTATATGTCTTAAAGGATAACGATTGCTGTGAAACTATTAAAATTGTGTTCAAAGCGAATTTTTGTCTACCTGGGTTTATAGTTGCTTGTCAGTCTTCTGCATGGGATATTTGTTTTTTCACTTATGGTGGAGACTTAAGACATGCAAAGTTATGTTTTCGGTTTTGTCATCAGGTATCTCACTTGATAAAGTAAATGGCTTTGATTCACTCTTCGTTATGTCAGTTACTAATTTTTCTCTCTGCAGCTGTCCTGAAGGTGACTTGAGCCTCCATGTCACAAAGTACTGTAGGTGCTTTATCAAGCTTACTCTTCTCATTCAGTCAGAGCCTAATTAATCATGTCCTGAACACAAATTTAGAGAGGAATCTATTCAAGTACTGTACCATTACTCATAATTTGGATCCCTAAATATACTTTCCAATTATAACTTATTATTTAATGATATTAATATTATCATAAACTGGTACAAGTCTGTAGGCTGTTGACACTGAACCACTTTAGTGGATTTAACTTTTTCCATAATATGAGTAAATTGAGTCATGTGAAATTAATGGGTGGAAGATCATTTTATTTTCTGTAACTTCCTGGGATAGTGTATTTTTTTCCTGAGCAGTCAGTATTTATTCACCCTTTCAGACAATAAAAGTTTCATTACCATTGCAAAAATCCCAAGCAGTCTTTTCATAGAGAATGCCTATGTTTATAACATTCTTTATAGACGCTTTTACTCTGCTGTAGAGAAAATGACAAGCCCTACATTTGGACATCAAGATGTTGCCAGCAGTAGGATGTCTAGTACTCTAAGCTCACCAGCCAGTGCTACCATTTCACCTCATTCTAATGTGGGACTTTTACGCAGAAGTAACTCAAATTCAAGCCTGAACTCAGTGTTGTCGTTAGTTGATACCAAGACAGGGGAGCAGCACTTCAGATTGTGTATTCATTGTAAACAGGTACTGTTGTCTTCATAATTGTTACATTGGTTAAGAAAGTATTTTGCAGTTTCTGAATGTTCATTATAACATAATGTTCTACACTGTACAATAAAGTAGTTGATGTACAGTGAACCCTCATTAATCTGATATGCTGAATATTTGTTTGGGTTTCATGTAGAATTCTTACAATAATCACACTTCTTTTGAAACAAGGGTTATTAAACACAGTGTCTCTGGGACAGAAATGTGGGCCTGATGTTTGAAATTATTTTGCAAAACATGGTTTTGGGGTGGAAAATGTTTGAATTCAACCCACTGTTGATCAATGCAGCTTTAAACCTTGATATACAATGAGGATACATGAGATGTGCCAAAAATTGTGATGGTCACATTAGCATAAACAAGAGTTTGATTTGTGGATTGTGGTAACTGCAGTTACCCATCACATCAGGGTAGTTGTGGCTGAGGATAATGATACAAGGGGAAGAGGAGGAGGATCTTGCATGTCAGGTAAAGAGCATACGAGGACTACGAGTATTCAGAAAGTTTTCAGACTATTCAATAAAGCACACTAGTTAATCAGATTTATAAAATATTATTCCTTCCGAAGTGGTCTCCTCATAAAATGATTCCAGTAAAACTTTATTTTTTCCAGCATTTCTTGTTTGAATTTGTTGAAATTTGGTTTCGTTGCTTTAGCATTGTTCCCATATTTCCTGTTGACATTCAAATTGGCGTCTGTTCAAACTATCTTTTAATTATGAGACCAGGGCTGTACTGTGGCTGTGGGACCACTGGAGTTTTGTTTTTCGTGAGAAATGTGAGGACAGGAAGTGCTATGTGTATGGGAATATCTAGGTGAAGAAACCAGCTGTGTTTCCACCAAAATTCCCATTATTTCTTTCATACGGCTTCTCTTAGTCACCACAAAATGCTTCAGTATACTTTTTGATTCATTGTGTGACGTCAATGAATAAACTTTTATTGAAGTTGAAGAAAACAATGAGCATAGTCTTCACATTTAATCTGCCTTATTTTGGGGATGATTCTGACTTTCATTGTGAAGAATGCTGCTGGGCTTCCTTAGCATTTCTCAATGTGTTGCAACAAAATTTTACATAGGTATAAGGTTCTGTAAATGATGTCTTTATGTAATGGCCAGTGTATTCTTTCTTTAACCCTTTAAACGTCAAGTTAAATCCCATCTGCCATTTGCTGGCATTGTTAGGAACTCACCCTCTTCTCCACGTTAGCAGGATAAGGGTTAATCAAATTGTCCTTACTCAAGAATAACATGTTGGGACTGAATGGCAAACAGGAACAGGATTGACACAGTTTACTAAACCATGCCCACTTATCATGCACCTGTCACATGAACTTGAGAGTAGGTTGTCGTCTGCAGTCAAAGAACTATCTGAGCAGACCTCATACATTGGTATGTAACTTGAATATCTTTTATACACTGTTGGTGTAATGGTGTAACAAAGTAATGGACTAGTTAAACACAGTTGTTTGTAAGCATTACAGAATTCAGCATTATGTAGAACATTAGGTTTATGTTAAAGTAATAATTTGAAGCTGAATTTAGGTTAAACTCAATAAGGTTTGCCACCTGGTAAAAACCCAATTGCAGTAAATATATATATATATATATATAAAGTTAGTTTCAGATCCACGGATGTATAACATAAATGTTCTTGTCCCAGGACATAGGCACGGGCACGTTACATATGTCCTAAGTATCTGATGAAGAGAACCTGGCAACTCACCCTTTAAAGTTCCTGCATTGCCAAGCATGACATGTTGCATAGTCTCTGTTTTATTTTGTAACAGAAGGCCATTTATTTCATAATTTTATCTTTTATTGTTCAAATAATATGTTTTTCATAAACCATACACTAGAATTTCAGTACCCACCCCAGCAGGATAAAGGTTAATTATAAGATTGCGTATGTATGTGTGCATGACAGCAAGAGATGGAGAGACCAATGGGGAAAGAAAAGTAGCATGTACCTGAGAGATGGTTACATTTTATCGCATTCTTCATTCATTTTGGCTTCCTGCTGAAACAGAAAAGTAATCTGTTGCCCTTTTATGTTGGCAGCTTCTGGATACACGTGAGAAGGTGAAGGAGAGTCGGATGTTGAAACCAATCATTAGCCAGTTCTATGAAAGACTGAAATCTTACCAGGCAGAGGCAGATGAGTTGGCCATTATGTACAACAAGATGTGCCAGTCTCTCAAGTATGTTTAGCCACTAAAGCATGCTACCATTGTCCTCTCTACAGTTTCATTTTCTTAAATTTCATCTATAATAGCTCAATCAGTTCAATGACTGGCTAAAGCTGGATGATTGGGGTTCAGTACTCTCTATAGGAGAGACTTTTTTTTCTGGACAGTCCCAGAACCACCCATCCTATCTGGTGGGTACTGTGGGATAAAGCAGCTGGAGTATTAAACTTGTCATTCACCTCTATGTAATAGCAATGTTTACTTTTATAACCAGGCATGCAATATACATGTGCTTGGCTAGTTGTTTAGGTATAGGAGTAGTAATTCCACAAAGTCGCCAGCTTCAGGTGCAGGTGACATTAGCAAGCCAAGGGTGTTGGCACAAGTCTGGGTAGTGTGCAAAATCTTTAGTGCGTATGTCAGTGTGTTTCTGCAGTCTGAGCAGTGGAGTTGCCAATAATTTCTGTATGTGTAGTGGCTGCAGTCATGTAATGAGGTATGAGAGCCATTAAGTTTGTGAGACTCGTGTTGAAGGTTCTCACACAAAATAATGGGGACTTTGTGGATGGAATTCTGCTATACAGTGTTATACATATATGGTAGGTGTACGCTGAGAAAAGAATACGAGGCTGCTAAATGTTTATTACAGTGTTATGAACAGTTTTAACTCAGTGTAGATGTTGTGCATCAGTTGGGTTTGAATTGTTTTAAGCCTTTGTATACATAAGTGCAAAAGAACTATGTTCTGAATGAACAGACTTTCATGAAATTTTGAAGTTTGTGAAATATATCTCACCAGTAGGTTTTCAGTATATCTGGAAATATATTTTTTATTGTCATTCACAAATGGCAGGGAGGCTGCCTTTTGGTACCATGTACATAGCATGAGGTGGCTGTCTGCTATTGATATATTATTCTCTGTGTTTCTGCCCCTTAATTTCAAAGAAAATGTTGTGTCAAAACACCTGTAACACAAATTTAAGTGCCACTCTGTGCATTGCGGCAGGATTGTTGTGTCATTTAACAAGGTCCAGATCAAAATATATCTTTGCTCTGCTCTTTGGCACTAGGTGTTCATTGCCTAGTGTTTGAGACTGTGTGGTGGCCTTAATCTTCAAGGGTCAGATGCACGATGAGGAACTGGATGTCCGTCCCTTGAAGATGAGGCCAACATGTGATCTCAAAACATTGCAAAATGAACAGCCAGTGGTGGAGCGCACTGTTCCTGAAGAATGAGTATGTCAACTTCACTGCTTCAAAAGCCTGAAAACTAGCAATGAAAGTATGTTGTAGATGCTGACTGCAGGTCTGATTGAGGTGTGACATTTAAATATACTGTAATTATATGATCATTCATTTGTGCAATATGAGCCACACAATATAAAGTGTATGTCCATATAATTTTATAGGTCAGTGATTCATGTTATGTGCTGAGGTCACTTTTCATAGTCCTATAAATAAAAATGAAGTTTCTAAATATTCATAGTTCCAAATTTACATTTAAATCTCTTTGGTTTTTATTTGCATAATATATTGTTTCACTGTGCAAGAAGTATGCCATGTGACCAGATGGTATTAAAGTGTTTGGTTTGATTTGGTTGAAGTTGTTTCCAACATTTGTGTCCCATAAAACATGTTGAATGATTGAGGGGTTTGGATTTTACACCATTTACTTATATTTGGTAATCAATTTAATGGGCATTGCTGTACATTGTTTCATTAACATTTTAAAGGTTTTAGAACAGCCCTAGAAATTCATTTTATATATTTATGCAACAAGGGAATGGACTGCATCTTTAAGACGTGCATCACAATCTTTGTTTTATTTTCTACAAAATACTCCACATAATTTTATCTTTTTTATTCAAGTAAAACTCAATGTGTTTTATGTACTATGCACTAGAATTGCAATGCCCACCATGGTTGGATAAAGGTTAATGGTTGTATTTGCCTAACTAATATAGGCTAGATCCATACTGTATTTGTAAACACTGGTAACTAATGCATGCACTTCATTTTGTATTCTCAGTAAAAAGGTAAAGCAGTCCCGTTACAGGCCTGGAGTGGCCCAGAGGGTTCCAGGAAGTCATGGTTCCCAGATTTCATGACAACGGCACAGGAAAGTGGTAAGGTTGTCAGCCTTACGCACTGGCCGCTTATTACCCCCAGGAAATACTCCTGGTACTCACTTCTGTTAGAGGCTGGGTCGACCCCAGGACCATAGTGCGATCGGAAGGATTTTATGCCAATGAAAAATTCCAATGACACCAGCTGGGATCGAACCAGCAACCTTCCGATTTGTAGCACAGCACCTTAACCACTGTGCCACCGTGGTCCCCTGTATTCTCAGTAATAGTATATATTTTATGTAGTTATGTCTGTGCATGTTCTTGTGTAATGTTGATGTCACCACTGTTACAATTGTATGAAGAACCAAACCATTCCAAGATATTTACTGTAAACATGATTGTTTTCAGCTCTGGTGAGTCAACGTACAACCTAACTGCTGCTCAGGTACTACGAGTGAAACTGCTTAAACTTGCAGAGAGCATCGATTCATTGAGGTGAGTCACTGTCCACGTTGAATGTAACACCTTTACAAAAAAGAACGTTATCTGCAAGTGTGATAGCATATTAACTGCCCAGTAGTGCAACATAATTTGGACATTGCTAACACAATTCTATACCACAGGACACAATCCTAAGCAAGTTCATGCAGTTCAAATCCCCAGATCAACACATTGTGTTTTCATGAAATCTCTTCCATCTTCCAAGTACCTGCTTTCCAAGAATGTCCACCCCACTGCAGTGTTATTCAGTTCACCACACCATTGATTTCTATATATTGCAAAGCTCCTCATTATGTAATGAAGTCTTTATTTAATTATACATAATTCGTCCAAATTTTATTTTTAGACACCTTCAATTTGTGTTCATCCCTCAACATATGGAACCATAGTATTAGACCATGTCAAGTGGATATTGATTACAAGGACAAGTGTTGGATTCTAGTTGTGGGAACTAAAAAACTGTTGTACTGTACTTCAAATTTTAGTTTTGTGAGTTGTGATATTTTTTAAAAATATTTTTCCATCACACAAATTTTGCCAGTGCTTTTTTATTTTATTTTAAAATAGGTGTGGTTGTGTGAATCATTGGACCATCTCAACTCTTAAAGTTTTCTGGATATAGCATTGTGTCCAGGTAGTATAAAGCCTATATGTGTCAGAGTATGTAGTTGTTGTGACTTCAGCATGGTGCCTGAAAAGTCTGCAGTGAATATGGTCTGCTGTAGAAACCTTACACCTCAAATAGTTTGTCATCTGCTTCATCATATGTGCTGAAAAAGGTCACCTTTGACACACTTGTATTGGTAGTCTAGGTGATATATACATATGTTTGAAAGGAATTTTCTGCCTCCATCATCAGGGTGGTGGTTGATACAGCAGGTGCCTATGTAACACCCAATCTTAGCCACCAGACTGCACCTCAACAAATCACTCATGATGGTTATTGTCATAGACCTCTGGCTGATTACCTCAAATTGTACAAGAATGACCTGTGCTGCGTGTAGTTTGCCCCCATAGTTTTGGGCTAAACGTTTAAGTGAAAGAAATTTTTAAAATAAACTTTTGTTAGTGACTAATTGAGCACTGTGTAATGAAGATGTATTGGGTAGAGAAGATATAGTTTTAGATGTTCTTAACCTTATCGCTAGATGGAGGTCGGTGGACAGCTTCATGCATTGGTCTGTTTAACCCTGGGTTCCCAGTAACCATTAGATAGCAGGCTGGTTGGTTCCCAGTTCCCAATTCTGAGTCTGGGTGCTGTGGAGAAAAGGTGAATTCGTGTCAGAAACTAAACACTTATTCTATGGTTGTCAATCCTTTAGTATAGTCAGAATATAAACTGAGCTATACCTTCACCAAATATGGTCTTTCAACAGGAACTGTATTATCGCCCAAGGAAACAAACTTAACCAAGGGCAAGATATTCTGTTTAATTATAAGGATCATGATTATGTGCATTGTTATAGAATGGAAAACATTTCAGGAAATTCAAAAATTGGACACTTGAATTGACTACTTTGAAGAACAAGAGCCTTCAGACTAATTATTCCTGACCTAGGAGCACATCAGTAAGATCTAGGATGGTGGAGTCATATGACAACAGACTTCGGGCTGGATGATCTCTGATACCTGGCAGGGGAAAGAGATGTTTTGCTCCTGCAAAATGCTCAAACCAACTGGGGCCCACCTGGCCTTCTGTTCTGTGGGTACCAGAATCTTTCCCACAGGTAAAGTGACTGGGGCGTGAAGTTGACGACTCATCTCTGTGTAGTGCTGAAGTTAAAAATGAATGGAATTAAACCACTGGTCCCTTTATGTGCCTTCATGAGTGAACAGGGATAACTGTTCCTCTTTTTTTGAAGAGCTCCTCAGTTTTTCTGCCATCTAACTGTACATAGCAGTTGTTACATTTATTACTGTCTTTGCAGCAACAAGATAGCCATCCTAGGGACCAAGGATGTTGAGAATCCACCTCGTGGAAAAACACTTCAACTCCAGCAGATGATTAGAACTGCAACCACTAGCTACCTCAAGGAACAGGTGGTAGCACTTCCAACACTACCAACTGAGTCCCAATTGAAGGCTTTGCAGGATCGGAGAAGGTTCATGTCAGTTTATTACAGTTGGTATTACTAGCGATGCATGAAAAGGCAAATTTTATAATTCTTTATTGTGCCATAAATGTAGCTTTGAAACAAATTTCTAATGTATCAGTAATATGAAATTTCACCAGTACCTTTAAGTACAATACTCTGCAGCAGGTGTAGTGCTTACCTTACAGAGCATAAAGATCTGGTATACATTGGTTGAGTGCATGTGATTCTTGATGTGTCTTTCGTCTTTCCGTAAGGTCATCCTGCAGCTGCTTACGTTGTCATCTCCTCCTCCTCCTCCTTCACCTCCTCCTCCCATGATGTCTATCCTTATGTCTATCATTCCTTCAATAACATGTTTTAGAAGGCAGTTCCTACACAAGATGTGACCAGTCCAGTTAGCCTTTTTTAATTGTATGTAGGATATTCCTTTCCTCCTTGACTCTATGTAATACTTCTCGTTTTTCACAAGACCAGTGCAACTGATATTTTGCACCCTTGCAGCACCACATTTTAAAACTTTTCAGATATTCCTGAACTATTTTTTGAAGTGTCCAAGTTTCAGCACCATATAAAGCTGTGCTTCAAATGTAGCACTTTACTAGTTTCTTCCTTAACTGCAAGACCAATTTGTTGGTAAAAAGAGTCAATTTTTCTTCTTGAAGATTGTTTGATATTCCATTTAAATTCATTTTCCCTCTCTCTTCATTTAGTCTGATACCTCATATTGTTCGTCTGATTATTGGTGTTGTTTGTTGCAAAGGACAAAGTGCTTTGTGTTTGAAGAGTCTGAGAAATTAAAGCAAGTCACTGAAATGAGAGTGTAATTGTGTGAAGAATTGTCACTAGGGAGTATCTGTTGAATAAAGTGAACTGTTCTATATCATCTATAACACAGACAGGAAGTGTCTGCACGTATTCAGCAAGAGAAACAATTAGCAGCCCTAGCAGCAAAACAGGCAGAGATGCTACGGAAGAGAGAGCCTTCCCAGCACAGAGATGTCGAACGTAACCCCTCACCTAGTCAACAGAAGTCTGAGGATCAGGTGAGGTTACTCAAAGATTGTGGGGTTCTTAGTGACTCCATTTATTGACCTCATTTTCAAGGAAAGGGAGTTCTGTGCAGAGTTTTTCAGAAGTAATAAATTTGCTGGTTTTGTAAGACTGCACAAGATTTACTTCAGCTCAACATTTAAAACTATACTTCACCTTTCTCAGATGTGTGTCACCATATGGTACCAAGTTGGCTCAAGTAGTGGAAATACAGAATTGTATTGGAGGTGCCTGGTTCAAATTTTGGCCAGAGTACGAAATATTCCTGCTTAAGTTTTCATTTGTTGGCCCCAGTGACTGCATGCAGATGCGGGAATGTCTCTCTCTTAATTGAGTTGGATCATTTTTTCCTTTCATCTGATGACAGAAATAGGCCCAGCTTCCAAAATATTGTCTTTGAAAAAACTAAAGACTTTGGAGAGTGTCTAAAGTAATATTGCTGGGCTTTTTTGTTGATAGGTCTTGGCCACTTGTTGTGACATATCTCAGGTTTACCAAACATGATCGCTTGTCCTTATCTCTGTTGCTAGCAGCAACAAAGAACACATCTTCTCCCATCTGTGTTTTAACTACATTGTTTATTTTTGCAGGTTATATCTGATACTGGCTGGGGCCCACAAGCTGCACAGATGTTTGATTCAGAAGATCCAATGATTCAGCAGATGAATATTATTCGCAACTATATAAAGCAAGCAAGGTAAGACAGAACCTTTGAAGTTCCTCATTGGGCAGGTAAATTGAGAAGACATTGAAGCTGATGATATTGAATTTCAGATCTGCTCAAAAATATGATGAAGTTGCAACATTAGAGCAAAACCTGAGGGAGCTGAAGGAGGAGTACTGGCGGCTGCGGCAAGAGAATGGCCAGTGCTGAGATGCAAGTTGTCATGTGAGTAGGAAACATACTTTGGAACATGTAAAGGGATTTTTTTTTTTGGTGTGTGTGTGTGTTATTGACCAATAAATCCTGTATCTGCCAAAATGAGATCTCTCCCTCACAGTTTTAATTTTAAGAGACATTCCCACGTGGAATATGTTTAACTTTCATGCATAATGAAGAGGCGACTTCAAATTTTTCAGTTGATGAATAAGGGGGAAATTCACATTTCATAATTCAGTAAACACAATGAACATCTTATGTTCATGTTCCAGACTGACACAAATTTTGAAGTGGGTGATCAGTCAGTACACAGTTTTTAGTCACTTGGTTTTGTACATTACTGTCTTTTAAGTTAAAGACTGCAAAGGTTTACAAGGGAACTTGGAAATGTGCAAGTAGCACATGTAATGCTAGATATTCTTCTTTTATCTACACTTTTTAGTTGTGAATGAGTGAAGTAGGTTTTCTTCCACTTCTTGTTCCTTATTTGTTTTATCATGCATAGTATAGATGCAGTAGACAAAGAGCATTATTCAATGGTAAAAAATTATTTCTGTTGTAGGAATTTTAAACAGAAGAGTTTATTCTTTTGGTCTCAGTTGGTCTAAGTGATGCATTTTTTCAGAGCCCTTGTGCTTCTCTGCCAACCTCACCATCACACAGTACACCCCATTATGGAAACTGAGACTCTGATGACCAAAGTAGCAGTGGTATAAGAATTATATTGTGGAGGAAATCTGCTACCAAAAATTTAGGTTCATTTAAAGTCCTAAGTTTTGATTTTGGTTGGTTTTACTGTGTTGAAAGTCATGAAAAACCACTGCAGTTCAGTAAGTGTACACCCAACACAATCTGAAAGTCTGTCTACCCATCTGTGATTTTGTCGACAGTTTTGAGAAATTCAGTGTAACTGGAATACTTTTTCATTTTTCATATCAACTAAAATAATTAGCTACTTCTTGTAATTAGCTGATAATCCTCTGTTAGCTATGTAAATTCTGTTACTGTGTGGGAATGGTGGATGAGGTGTGACAGCTAATGCAGTCCTTACTTGTGCAGTAAATGTACCTTATGAAGCTAGAAGAAGGTATCACCTTGTTCAAGTGATTGAAAGAATTGATTTTATTCAGGCAACTTCAAGAATTGTCTCACATGTAATGACATTATTTTCTCCATTCATTTTTTGGCATAGGACAAAGGGAGCATGAGAGTTTTTTGACCTGCTGTTATAATTTGGACTCAAGAATATTTGAGCGTTGAGAAGTTTGGTCTTGGTCATGAAGACAAAAGTTTTATCGAAGGAGAAGTGGACGTTTGTTAAATTGTATACACATATTTATCTGCATTTGTTGCTTTACTGGTTTATTACCTTTTGTAATGTAAGTATATTATTTATTCTATATAAAATGTATAACAAAAATGTTAAATAAAGCTATGATCCAGTCATTAGGCTTTGTGACAAAGTAATAGTTCTTGATATCTCTGCAGTGGCCTTCACATACTTCCTTTTCACATAGACTTGTATGCTGTAATCTGTTGATGTTTATATTTTTTTCTTTTCTATTATTGTCACATGTTATTTCCAGTAAGTTAAGTAATTTTGTATGAATTTGATCAGTAGATGAATTTTTAAGTCTTTTAAAACGTTCTTGTTTTGTGTATGTTCTAATTCTCCTCATAAAGTTCATTTCAGTTTCCAGTGTAGCAAAATCTTGTTAGTGGAAAGTGCATGGGGCCGAAAATCTGGCTTTGAGTTAAGTGATTTTGAATTATCCAAATTTTTGTAATGCACACTTACCTGTTGCATCATTGGTTGAAGTTCCGACCCTTAAAACTTACGTACAGTTCATTATCCTATTGTGCGCATTTGTTTTTAAATTTTAAGAATCATGTACAGAATGAATAATATCAAATTTGCTGAATTTTGTTTGCCCCTGTGAGTGTTACGCTGGATATGGGGTAACCCAGCTGAGCTACTGACACTGGTGCAAACCTCACTGCCATGCTGGAAGATGATGGCTGCACTGTTCTGCAGTGCAGTACTGTTTATAGAAACTGCCAGAAAATAATATAATATTTTAAATTATTTAACTTATAGTGATCAGAGGTTTGTAATATACTTTTGATGTACAAATTAAGGGTAACTGCATTAAAAAGCATGCAAAATTCTGTGTTTAAAACTGGGACATGTCACATACTTTGATTTCTGTGATATATTGTGGTAACCATTTTCAAAGTAACCTTTCGTTTTTGTCGGATTTTATATTGTCTATGCTTCACTTCCCTATACCAACATAGATCTTTCCAAGTTCTGTGAACATTGTAGGTCTTTTTTGTTATTCTGATGTAGGTTTCATTAATACACATTGCATCAACCAGGTGTTTAGATTTTAATATTTTTGTGGCCTTGTCTTTATATGATGCAGAAGTAGTAAAGCAAATTATTTTATTTCATACTTAATATGCAGTCTGTGTCTGTGTAATATCATTCTCACTATTCTGTTTTAAATTTGTATACAATGGTTTTGGAGTAGGGCACAGGCAGTTCCTGAACTTCGTCAAAAAAATTGCTAAGTATTAAGGTTTCAGGTTTTTGTGGTGCTGTTCTTGGATTACTTATTATTTGTGTTTAATTTTGAGAAGAAACTCATCACAATACAAGGTACGTTGTGTAGCCGAAAGTTTTTGATTATATTTGTTTCTTAGGTTTGCTGGCATCAGTTACGGATGGTTTATAACTGTACGTTTTGGGTTTAATCTTCAGTGTTTATTCAGAACCATTGGCAATAGGTAGGAGTGGTGTACGGGAGAGAGATTTAAATGGCAAAACGGTTGGAAGCAAAAAACTGACGCTATCAGGCCAGTGCGGAAGCAGTCGCGTATGAGTGTGGTGTAAGTTGGAGTACAGAGAAGTGACTGTGTCATTTTCCTAGAAAATGATCTAGTAGTTTAACTGGATATAGCACTCCACTATTTTATATCAAGAATAAAATGAATAAATCAAACATAAGCAAAAAAGAAAATAACTAAAACTGTGTGATTCGGTGAACCACACCCGTCTCCCGGTCAGAAGTTCTACCAGACTGAACACTTTGGGACAACAAAGTTACAAAAGGTGATCATGTAGAGTTATAATTGATTTTTTTGTAATTAATGGTCATGCAAAATATGCAGAATGACCTGATTTGATCTTCAAAGTAGCAAGAGAGTGGAGGAAGCTGACTTGCCAGCCACATGTTTATATCCTGTTTCATCAGACCCAGTCGTGAAAGGTCTAAATCCTGAACATTGAGGTGCACAGGCTTCAAGACACTACTGTGTATTGGAATCGGTAGATGGAACATTAATGAATAATGTAGTGTTCTGTGGTACTGGTTCACAGTCCCTTAACCCAAAACTCTTAGGGCAAGTTGCATTTCATAATTCGAGAAAGTTTAGGATTTTAGAAAGGTAGTACGGTGCATATACCATATATTATGTAACAGCCCCTGTGGGGTCTGGGGCAGCACCCCAAAATCACATATTTCTGCAGTGAAACCTGAATATTCACACTAAGGGGGATAAATGAAGACTAATACTATTATGGTTTATTTACATTTTATTTATGTACTGTAGTTGTAGAGGACCGCGGTAGCACAGTGGTTAAGGTGCTGTGCTACAAATCGGAAGTTCGCTGGTTTGATCCCAGATGGTGTCAGTGGATTTTTTTATTGACATAAAATACTATGGCCCTGGGGTTGACTCAGCCTCTAACAGAAATGAGTAAAAAGGTAAAGTGATCCCGTTACAGGCCCAGTGTGGCCCAGAGGGTGAGTAGAGGTATAGCTCTATTCTTCCATGACCGCAGCACTAGAAGGGGGTGAGTGGTCAGCAGCACACCCCGGCCGCACTTTACCCCCGAGAAAGACCCGGTACCCATTTTACAGGAGGCTGGGTGGGCACCAGGGCCGGTCTGAACAGGTGGAAAATCTCATCCCCACCGGGATTTGATCCCAGACCATCCAGCCCATAGTCAGTTGCTATACCGACTGAGCTACCCGGCCCACATAACAGAAATGAGTACCAGGAGTATTTCCTGGGGGTAAAGGCAGCTGGTGCATACGGCTGACAACCTACCACCATCCTCTGCCATCACGAAATCTGGGAACTTTAACTTCCTGGAACCCTCTGGGCCTGTCCAGGCCTGTAATGGGGCTGCTTTACCTTTACCTTTTTACTGTAGTAATAAATTGGTAAATGGTATGTGGGATATATATATATATATAGAGAGAGAGAGAGACTAAATACCCTAGTATGTTTTATAACAAAGGAAAAAGTCCATTAAAACTTAAATCACGTACAGGTTCAAACCAAGCTAAACCAAATTCAAAACTTTCAATTTTCAAAGCCTTTGGATTTCAGAATTACAGATAAGGGATTGCAGATCTTAATGTGCCTTATATTTGTTAGGATCCATTCAACATGCAGAGCCATATTTGTTTTGTGTTTATGCAATGTATTTCTTTAATTTAATTTGGGCTCATCTAAGTTTTCAAAAGGAAGAATTTGCTGTTAAGGGAAAGTGTATTACATTTCTTTTAAAAAACTTTGTTCTGACACCCACCATGATCGTTGACTCTTTGCTTCTGCTGGATACTTCAAACCTAGTACTCTGACATGATGGAGTTGAAGTAAAGTAATCTAATTGAAGAGTATTTCTATGACTGATGAGACAGGCCTCATAGTAACGTGTCCTGGATTTATTTTAGGGTGAAGATGTTCCTAAATTAATGTTATTATTGTGTAGGCCAAGGAATTTAGCTGCTTTAATTTTTTATTTTATGTATAGCTTTCAATTGAATATATGTTCTCTTGTTGGTAACATCTGTAATGCAGTAACTAGCAGACAGAACGCATAAACTACCACATGAATTGTTGTGTTGTGCTTGTGCTTTGATGTTAGTATGTGTAAAATTGAATAATACTGGTGTAAGATATAGTTTTATTGAAGATTAGGTTTTTTGGGATGTAACATTATGACAATAGCCAAGTAGTTACTGATGTTTCAGGGGATCATTGTGCCTTCATCTTGCAGGCCAATTAATCTTCTTCGACTGCTTGACCCTGAAGATGAAGGCACTATGATGCTTCAAAACATCTGGGAACTACTTGCCCACTGACACACCATCACATGTGAGAAGACTTGAATCCTTGGAAACACTGCATTGAGTGTTTTATTTGAAGGTCTAAATTGTTCTTGCTCGTATTATTATTATTATTTTACGTTTGAGATGCATGTATTATGTAAATTATGATTTTGCCCACATGTGTTGGTGCAATAGAAATTCAAATTTTCATCCTTTTGTCCTGTTCATTATTGCAGTATTTCCTATAGATCATGTATGTGTATTATCTATCTACATATGAGATTTAACATGTCTGAGCCCCATGAAACTAACTGCAGTCTCTGTGTATTTCTTATGGACGCATTCGTGAGCACAACATTGTAATTCGCGCTACATGAGTGCGTCGCGCGTGCCCATGTGGTGGAATATTAGTGCGCAATCGTACGGAGGTTTTAAACTCTTGTATTTGTTCTGCGTAGGTTCAGGTTCACCAACACGTGCAAGGTATAACAGACCCATGGTCACAATGCCGGATGAGAATCTTTGATACGATTTTTGTGGAACGTGGCGTGGTGAAGAGATTAATGGTATCCGTGTTTATTCGAAAGCGGAACAACGTTGTCGGCAAAGGATTTTTTTGCTTGTCCGTGACGCCTGCCAGACGTGTGTATCAGCGTAACGACTTGGATATATTTATTCTGCCTTCTTGGTAGATTACGTTTGGAAATGTAATGTAGATCATTATACAAGAAATGGCACAACTTTTGCATGAACCTGTATGTTGAGGTTATGTAATATAGGAGACGTATGTGTTGAGGTTGTTTCATTCGATGTCTCAGAATGTGTGGTATATATTGTTATTTGAAGTGTAATAAATTCGGCGAAAGCACTGGAATTTCTTGTGAAGACACTGTGTTACAAAGCCTTAAGGAGTACTTGAAACACAGGGGTCCAGATGCCTTTTCTGAGTATAAAATTAATATTGGATGCAAGTGGTTAGCCAACTTTGCGGGCAGTGTCCTTTGGATGCAGGGGTCTGACCTGACTATGCAGCCTTTAATAGACGATGAGTATAATATCCTGTTGTGGAATGGAGATGTCTTTAATGGATCAGTGGTAAGGAAATTAGGAACCGAAATGTTATGAAAGGTTTAGTGTTTCATATATAGGAATTATTGATTGTACCCACAAACGGAGAGGAAATCACTTATTAAATCCCTTAAAGTGTATACCTGTCACACAGTTGCAGGAAATTAGATTTAAATTGATTCATTGTTACTGCTTGAAGTGTGATGGAGACATGTTCTTGCCTTGTGCTAACATCTGCAGCACAGTCCTTCAAAAGCTAATACCAGAGTGCCAAAATGCTTGGGAAATTACATACCGAAACCTGAAGGTTTATTACTATGTTCTTAAGAGCTGGCCATTTAACCCTACCAGAACCAGGTAATTCAGTCCATGTCGTCACATAGTTTTCTTGCCTGTATGGTAGCACTTTCGTTTCATTATGTCCACACAAAGTCAATTTCACTCTGTATGTCTATTGTGTGTATGGAGTGTGTGTACATGTGCACATGCATGTACATACATACATTCATATGGTAATCATTTTGTTCTTATAGCCTTGCACATAATGTAAAGTCAGGGTTTTAATAAATTCATATGAACACATTCTATATAATCCTGCTGTGGGTTATAGCATAAAGTCATTTAATTATATCACAGTATTTGAATTATGAAATGTTTCTTATACCCTTTTGGAATGAATATGTCTTTTTGCTATACCATCTGTCAGGTGCTCAATGAAGTATAAGCCATGTGATCGAGATCTGGTGATTGAGGTGGCTGCAGGTTTCTTCTGACTACCATTTATCACCATATACTTTGTGCTGAATTATGGTAGCTGTATATCCATTGTTTGATGGAGTTTCCAAGTGTCACTGTATTTTTCCTTAAAAACATGATCAAGAAATTACATTACAGCATGTCTCATGCAGTGTATGTCTGGCAGTTGGCACTGTGATACATACTGGTCCAGTTGTTGAGAGTATTTGTATTGTGAAATAAGAGTTTGGTTATCTCATTTACAATTCACAGAAGGTATAATGATTTGACCAGATTAATAGATAGATACTTGATTAACTGGGCCATGGTAGCATAGTTGGTGTAGTGACTTGCTGTTGGTTGGATGGCACGGGAACCAAAACTCCTTGGCGGTGAGATTTTCTACACCCATTCAGACTGGCTCTAGGGCCCACCCAGCCTTCTGTACAATGGGTACTGGGTCATTCCCAGGGGTTAAAACCACAAGGGCATGGCACTGACCACCCATTTCCATCTAGCACTGAGGTTAAAGAAGAGTAGAGCCATACTTCTACTCCCTCTCTGTGCCTTCATGACAGGTTACAGGGTAAACTTTGCCTTTATGAGATTAATTTCAAGGTTACTTTATTTTAATATTGATGGGATATATTGTCTGTTAGTAAAACTGTAAAGCAGTTATGTCTAGATCATGGGAGGTACATGAAGTATTTTATGTCCTCGTTTTGTTTCTGCCTAAGGTCAACGATGGAAACATATCGGACACTTTAAAGATAAGTCAGTCTTTTTCTCAAATAAATGGAACTGAGATTCCAGTAATTCTGTCAAGCATTCAAGGCCCATATGCTTTTATTTATCTGGATAAAAAGAATCAGCGTTTGTACTTTGGACGAGATCGACTTGGAAGACAAAGTTTGCTGTGGAGCAGTGATTTTGAAGGAGGATTTGTGCTGACATCCGTAGGGAAAAGAAATGTGCTGGATTTCAAGGAGATACCAGCCATTGGCATTTTTATGATTGATATGAATTCTTCTGGTGAGAGCACTGTTGTTCTGGTCTTTATATGTTTCCTTACATGTAGGTACACTAGTTTTGGACTCATTGTTATAAATTTTGTAACTACCATTTATTTGCATTTTGTACCATCAAAGAGTAAAAAGCTGTTTTTATGCATGCCGTGAATGCATGTGTGGGAGGTGTGCATATAGCTCCACCTGTTTTTAAACTAGCTGTTAGAATTCATCTTCTTCTAAAATGTCTTAATTTCATCTGTGATCTCACAGTATCATACATTTGCAGTTAATTTAATTCAAATGCCATTGTCTCTTCATATGGCTGTCACTGTGCTGGGATGTTATGTGGTGTGGGTTGGCACCTGGTTATTGACATTTTATGACAGCCTATCATCCTATCTGCAAGGGTCAAGCTGCCAACCGACATTGCATAACATCCCAGAAGAGCAGAGGCCTAAACTGCATTGCAGCAGAACCCTGCAACCTCGCATCTTTTTTCTGCTTTTTCTCATTGTCCAGACTTGAGATCCACAAGCCAGTCATAGTGTGTATTATGAACAAAGTGCTATCCATATTGTAGTTAACATAATTTGAACTACCCTCGCTCAAGGAGTTACACGCAGATGAGTGGTGACTGTCAGAATGCTACTTGTAGATGTCACTCTGTTCTGCTGTCAGAAAAAGAAAGTTCATAGTACCTACAGTATTTCTTATAACAGTACTGAGTAAAGGAAAGTTGTGGTCACTGTTCGGGTGGATATCTGCCATACTGTACTAAGATGCAGGGAGTGTAGAGCTCTAGAAAAGTGAAATGGCAGTACATATTCATTAGTTTTAATATTGACATTCTAGTGAAATCATTTGTTGCCAAAAGTTTAATGTTTGTGGTGTTTGTTATTTTGCAAGTTCGTGACAAAATTCTTCCATTCATAATTCAGTTTAATAAATTAATTTGCTTGACAGAAGATTTTTCTTAATTATATATTATTCACTTCAGGAGCTGTGTCTGTCTCATGGTCGGTAGTGGTCTTCATTCAAGTTTAAATTTACGCACATTTTATCTCTTCTCTCTGCTGTGTGGAGCACTGTTATAGTAAGATATGCCCTAAGTTCATTAAACAACCCATTTGTAGGTTTGTTGTGCGATAAATTTGTGACTTTCTATGTATATAGTTAATTTTTACACTTGCTAATATTGTTAATGGGAGTTTACTGAAAGTAATCACAATTGCATAAATTATTTTACAGATCTAGAATCCATTGCCCTTTACCCATGGTCAGACATTTGTGCAGAAGCAGCTTCAAATATTTATGAAGCAAGTGTGTTAAAAGTTGGAATATCATCAGAAACACTGCAGTCACCAATAACAGCATTAGGTGAAAGCAGTAGCGAAGAACTGTTAGAGTCAGAGCATTTGCTGAATCAGTATTACACTGAAGTTGTTATGGGTATTCATAACATTAGGGATGTTATGGAAAAATTACAGTCAGATAAAAATGTAAAGAAGTCTGTTCAAACATTAATTTCTCTTTTACAAGATTCTGTGAGAGTGAGGGTTCAGACTCATCCGGGATTTTGTAAGGTGTGTTTAGAGTATGTGAAACACAAGAATAATGAGACTCATGTGCGTAAGGAGATTTCTAAGCATTCAGGCTTAAAATGTCAGCAAGAGTCTCTTCAGTTTTCTGTAGACAGTGCCGTGTGTGAAGCGCAGCTATTGGACACGTCATGCACAAATAGTGGACACAGAATCAGTTGTGTCAATACTAATGTGTGTCCAGAAAAAAATTTAACTTCATGCCATAGTTATAGTGCAAACTTAAAACATCCTGATTTAGGACAGTGGTCACAGGCAAGTTCCGCACCATGCTGCCAAGAAATGTGGATCAGCAGAAACCCAAAAGCGTGTCATCATTCAAAAATCGGTATCTTATTCTCTGGTGGTTTGGATTCAACAATATTGGCAGCCCTTGCAGATGAATTTGTTCCCCACAATGAGCCAATAGACTTGTTGAATGTTGCATTTGAAAGAGAAAGGAAAGGAGATTTGAATAAAAAACAATCAAGGGGGATGAAACACTTGGATTTGTCACAGGATGAAGAAGATAAATATTTAGTTCCAGATAGAATTACTGGAAAGAAGGCATCAGATGATTTGAAAAAATTGTATCCAAACAGGCAGTGGAATTTTGTACAGGTGAATCATGCTTTAAAATTTATGTTATGCCATTACTTTAACATAGTGGGGACTGACTGTGATCACTATACTGCACGAAACTCCTATACATTTGGGTATTAATATGAGTTGGAAATACATTATTTTCTTAATGACAGAAATTTCAGGGAAAGCGTACTGCAAAATTATTGACACAAAGCCATTCTTCTGTGGAAACTGAATTGCAAGGTGTTACTTTCTGTAAGATTTCAGAATTTTATGCCAAACCTTATACAGTTTTCTGTATGGCCTGTGTTCTTCAGAATTGTCACCTGTTGCAACTTCTACACATTGTCAAAACACAAAAGAAAGTAAAAAATCGATTACTCTGTGTCAGAGGTTTCAGTTGTACATCTAATTTAGTAGAAATACTGTTATATCCTGGCCCCATTGTGCTGTAAGAATGTTTATTCATTGTTTAGTAAATACATACCTGTAGCTGAGGAATTACCTTCTGGGATATTTTGCCATGTAATCTGATAGAAATTTACTAACATTTCAGAGGAACCTATTGCCCCTCTTCTCCTGGTACATGCATTGTGAACCTGGAGACAGCAGGTACCTCTGAAACAACAGCAAATTCCTGCTGGATTACATGACGTGCTCCAGAAGGCAACTTTTTTCACAGTCATTGCCATTATTACTTCCAATATCACATAGAAGTAGTTATTTATAAACTTCACTGTTTTCCAGATAGATGTAACTCGGGAAGAATTGATCAGAGAACGTGACAGAATCATTTCAGATTTGATATATCCATTGAACACAGTACTTGATGAGAGCTTGGGTTGTGCTCTGTGGTTCGCAAGTCGAGGTAAAGGGTATTTTGTGCAGCCAGGTGGTCCACACATACCTTACAACTCACCTGCAAGGGTAAATATGAAGATAATTTATGAGGGATGTTTAAGTAACACCCATTCAAGGATTGTTCTTTGCAAAGGAATATAGGTCATGAAAAATAGTTGCCACGGGCAATGGGGCAGGTATTCCATCTTGAAGTTTTCACAGAAGTGTGATTGAGGATTCCATTATTCTGGGATATGATGTTGCATCACTGGATAATTGGTTCCCAACATTTTGATGATTGTAATGCCTTTGAAATGTAAGGAACAGATTACCTAGTAACGCGACATCATATCCCAGAAGAATGAGATCCCTAGGCAGGCTCCTTATCAACATACCAGCCCTGGGATCCTCTCTGTAAAGAATTCCCTGATTAGCTGCTAGAGCCACTCTACTATCATTCCTTGGATGTCTTTGCTGAACCCAGACCTAGAGCCATTTAGCACTTAGTTTTCAAGAACCCCAATATGACTGTTGGCACACAACACTGTGTGTAAACCTACACCGTGCATCTTCATATGGCCTTAACTCCCATGTGCTGGAAGGTAATTGGATCATCTTCCATACAGTCCATATCTTTCACTGTGTTTTGTCTGTGTCAACTTATTTTATGACCAAGAGTTTAATGTCCAGTATATGATACCATGCAGTGTCGTCGTCAAACAGTCTTCATCCAGATCGTACTGATAAATTATGATTATTCTCTGTCATTTGCATTTGCTAATGCTGCTGTCCTTCCAGGTCCTTAAGATTATTCTCATGTTTTCTTAACTTGAAAGGTACTTGTCCTCGGAATGGGAGCTGATGAATTGTTTGGAGGATATAGAAGGCATAGGACAGCTCTTAATGTTGAAGGGTGGAATGGTTTAAGGAATGAGCTACAGCTGGACCTTTCAAGGATATCAACCAGGAATCTGGGACGAGATAATCGAATCATCTCAGACCATGGTTGCCAGGGCAGACTGCCCTACCTGGATGAATCTGTTGTCTCTTATGTTAGTTCCTTGCAGCCATGGGAAAGGTATTTCACTTTGCTCCATTTTGTGGTTAATTTTTGTTATTCATCAACGAAGATTTCAGTTAATACTATCACAATTTACTGATTGGTACAGGACATATTATAATTTACTGCTTAGTAAAGTGTAATGCTAATATATACTTCAATAAGCAATGAATTTAATACCAATACTATGTAACTGTGAGGTCTCACAAGAAAGTATGTATGAATGTATTTTCTGCTTTTACCTTTGTTTTAAATTTTTATCCAGAAACCCGTAGATAGTCCAGAAGGACCAAAACATGTAGCTTACATAAAAATACACAGGTGTTTCACTGAGTATTTGAATATTTATTGAATACTAGAAGTATAATGGGATGTCCTGTGTGAAGTTAGGCACTTTTTTTCTCATGGTTGTAATATCATATTGGTTTGAAGAAGAAACCAAGTTTTTCTTCAGTAGTTACATTTCTTTGTGAAGTTGGCATTACTGAGGATTTCAACAATGTTATCTCAACACTTGTTCGTGAAAGGAAACATGGCTTGTAAACAAAAAAGGCTGCTTCACGGGTAAGCTGGAAACTAACCAGGAGTAATGATACATGCATAGTGCCACCTCCAGTTTGCATCCTTTCTTATAGTAATGTCAGGCATTGTGGTTACATTCTATGCAGCATCATTGTGAAAGCAAGTGTGTGGCAGAACTTACAACTGGTACACTGAACTTTATGTTTGTTTCAGGTGCTATCCAAAGCCAGCTTTTCCACCAGGTGTGGGAGATAAACTGCTTCTTAGGTTAGTTGCATGGAAACTTGGACTGCATTATGCTGCAGGGCTACCAAAACGAGCATTCCAGTTTGGATCCCGTATAGCAAATAGTAAAGAGAAAGCGAGTGATGTATCAGGTCGATTGTAATTCTTTTATCAAGAAGACATTTTAGCATAACATGTACTTGCCTGTGATGTTAAAGCTAGGATCCTGTGCTGTCATAGTACAATGAACGTTTGGTAAAGTTGCCTGTTGTGTAACTTTGGTATTAGTCAATCACATTATTTTTTCGTAGGAGGCAGCACATGTAGCATTGGTAACATGCAAGTTGATGTGCAGTAGCAACTTGCAGCGTTAGTCTCACAAAGAAGTTTGTAGTGTGATTTGTTTTTTATGGATAAAACATGTTTGCCACTTTGAAATTCACCACCAGTTGACAAGACATACGGTGATGCCATGAGAGTGCAAGTTTTGTATATAGTAATGTATTTTGGTCTCCATCATGATACATTAGTTGATTAACTTTTAGATCATAGTTTCACTTTTTGTGGTCATGATTTTCCATCACTGCAAGCACTTCCATTTTGGGTGTATGATGTATTCAAATAATTTTTCTTCAGCCCTTCACAGTTTTTTAATACTGTTTATGTGTGTACTTATCCTAAGATCATTACAGGCTGAAGATAGTGCCTTATGCCTTGACATGGTAGTAGTGTTGGAACATGTATTCCTGAAGGATTAACACGTGGTAATATCTCAGTACTGAACACTGATATTTTTATCCAGGTAGTTACAAAAATTTTGAACTAGCCCTTCAAACATAGACAGTTACTGACAGGTTTTACTGCATTGACTGTAACACTTTTTTCCCCACTGTTGTGTATATCATGCATCTTTATCAAGTTATTTATCTAAAAATTGTTCCAACAATATGCACTTTATAATGATTTAAAGTTCTTATAAAATAAAACTATATTCCAACATGTTTCAGTCTGTTTTATATTATCCTTTAATCTTCTTCAAGTCATGCAAGTGGTCTATTCTCAGGCTTGCTCAGTAAATTCATTTCTCATGTGTGTTCTATGTCCAAACACTATGCAGTTCTTTTCTTCTCCAGCATCTTGAAGCTGATTTGAATATCAGAAGTTTTGATTTTTTTAATGTTGTTGCCTTCCATTTAATGTAGGTATTTTGCAGGGTATTTATTTTTATATTTTCTACTCATTCTACTTAATGAAGCTTTTGATTTTTAGGCTCATTCACAATATTGCAAAAAGCAGCTGTCTGTGTGTCTACTCACATGGAAGGACCCAGCTCACGCTGGGTGGATATTAATGAAATTTGGTATATGAGTTTTTTTTTTAATTTGTCGAGAAAATTCGAGTTTTATTAAAATCTGACAAGCATAATGGGTACTTTACGTGAAGACCTATGTATGTACATTTATGGTAATATCTCACTCAATTCTTCTTAGAATGAGCAATGTTTCTGACAAAAGATGTAGCAAAACTCAAAGCACATACCTTGATGTTCAATAACTTATTTCTGAAAATCATGCTGTTTGAGATAATGTGGAAAAATGTTGTAGGGCAAGAGAGGCCACAGATGACAATATAACACGGTGCATGTGCTTTGCATGCTGGATAACTAAGGCTACAAACACACACTCAGAATATGTAACACTGCTTGTCCACAGCAATAATGGTTATGCAACCTTGCCTCTAAGCTATAATTATACATACGTTGCCTTTCTTGTTTATAGTATGATTCAGTGCCATTTCTCTGTGAACATGACATGAAAGAAAGTTTAGAGTAATTATTTAAGTTAATGAGTGTACTTACTGACATACCATTTCTGGAAATTTTTCTTAGTAGTTAAAGATATGAACAAGATTTCAGCGCAGGTTTTATTACGTGTGGTGCAACTTTAACAACAAATTTACATATTTCACTTAACTGATTATTACACAAGCATGCAAGTACTCTACCATACTGGTCACAGATCTAATAATGCTTAGATTTATACGTGTTTACTCTCATGAGCACCATAAGGAATGAAGTCTTACTAAGAAACATAATTCACAAAATTAACTCCAACATGTTCAGTGTTTCATGCATCGAATTACACACAGAATCTAAAGTGTGCAGTATGTTTTAAATGTGTGTAAATCAGTGTAATATAGATAACTACTTCAAAATAATTTGGATTTATAAACACTGAAAATGTTTTGTAGTTGTAATGTCCCTGACACCAAATAAAGCTTTCAGCAGTTGCAGGCATAAGTGCTTTAAGTAAAAGCAGGTAGTGATATTACATCCTTCAGTTTTCAGTAGTTTTTCATTACAGTAAATGCAGTTGAGATCCTGTAATGATTCTGACCATGCTTTGGCCAATAAATTAAAATGCTCACCTTTTTAAGAATGTGTAGTAGTGTACTGAACACATTCTTGAGATGCTTTCCTGCTTCTAATGTTCATACCATGCTGCTGTTTTTTGTGATAAAGTGAATAGGACTCCTGCTTTATATTCAGGAGGTCCCCCATTTAATAATCAGCCTAGAGGTGTGATGTTTATCATGATTTTTTTCAGTCTTCTGAGGCAAATGTACTAATACCGCCTTTGAAATAGGCCGCTTCCCGAACCTTCACAATGTCATTCCATCATATGCTGTGTAACCCACACAATTAGTAAGCTCAGAAACAAACAAATAAATAATACAAATTAAGAAATACCTGTATCATGCTTCCCATTGCATGCCTAGGCAGAATCTATGAAAGTCATTATGTATCACAGTGTACAGCATATGAGAAAAGCAACTTCCTCAGATTTGATAAAATGTCTGTTGTAATACAGTCAGTTCACTGTACCCATTTCAAGAAAGAAAGAATATTATATTGAATGTCATTTCATCTTCAAGTTTGGCAGAACATCAGTCACAACTCGGGTGCATGATCATTTTTTGTTAATGTGAAAATGACCCCAGGTGGTGTTCTTGCATTACCAATTACTGTCCCATACACCATGCTCTAATGCAGTGTTCCTCAATCACCGGGCCCTGGCATCGATTATGCTGGGCCGCGAGAGGTTCTCCTCGAATTTGTCATTTTAGTTTTTTAAGAATTTTTCATGTATAAATATTTTATAGTGGAAATATTCTGAGGATCATAATATTCGTGAATGTGTCGAAAAGCTCAGACCCAGATGTTGGCCTGAGGAAACTAAAATACGCTACAAGATTTCATTAGTCCGGTGATTGATAACTAATTTAAATGTAATTTTATATTTGTCAACATGCCACACTGTATACATAAGTGTACTAATAATGTTTATGATTATGCCATAATTTATTAATACTTATGTTAGTTTAATGTATGAACCTAAAAAAAAAAATTGGAACTGTATTTACGGGTAAATATGTTGGGACCGGGCCCTCGTCTTATGACAAAAGAATTTACCGGGCCACAGTCTCACAAAGATTGAGAAACACTGCTTTAATGCACAACATTCAACTGCCTCATTCTGCATCGCTTCAAAGTCACTAATTTTTGCTATTAAAGTTCTGTTTTAAGACAGCTCTGCACACTAAAAACCTAGCACTCTTGTCCCTAAGTCCTTCTGAGAATAACAACCAAATATAAACATCAGAACTACCAGCATTTTTATGCACAGCTAAGCAAGCTGCCATATATACTTGATCAGGCACTGACTTAAGTGCAACTGACACCATTAGGAATAATTCATCCATTGTTCGTTTAAAAGGAGGCTATTTGTGTATATCAAAAAACCAAAGTACAAATTACAGTTACTCATTCACCACTGACACATCTAATTATGTTGTGTTATAATACAACATAATTAGTTGTGTTGAAGGTGATTAGTAACCACTTAAGAGTTTCTGCCTTTAATATTGATTAAATTTATCAGTATAGATTCAACCAAACAAAACAAAAATGGACTGTCACAGAAAGAAATGTGGGCCCAGTTTTACTGTTGTCAAGACAGAGTAATGACTTAAGACACAGCAGTACACCAGCTTTCTGACTTGCATATAATTAGTTTTATAATCCAATAGAGTATAATTCACGCTGTTGTAAATCTCAAGATATTAATTTAATACCTGATGAATTTTGCATAGATGGGGAGTTCCAATCTTGTTGTTGGGTATATCACAGTATAATTCCAACTTCAATCAAATTTGTCAGGTTTGTCAGCCTGTCCTACAACAAACTTCAAGTAGATTAACTTAAGTCAAATAATACAGTCCAATGCTGGTACTGTCACATCACAAAACACACTAAAGTTTACCGAAGAATTGTTGGTGTCTTTGCAGCATATATTTCATACAAGACTTAAAAAGTGCAAAGTGAAATATGACAGCCACCAAACATGTAAATACTAAACATAGCCAGTACTTGGGTGCCTGCTTCTGCAAAGAGTAAAAAAACACATGTCACAGTTTTAAGTTAATTGAGGTATGACCCCATGTTCTGAAGAAAGGATTAATTTGATGGAAGGGATAACCATGTAAATACAGAAACCTCCATATCTACTGTTATATGAACACCTTACAGATTTTATATATCCATTAACTGAACATTTCAAGGATAACTTATCACAGATATAGCATATCATTTTAGCTGTTCATACAATCCAGTCTGACACATGATGGAAGGAACAACAAATCCTTCAAAATATATGCATTTACTTTTTGAAAATCTACATTTGTGTACTATATGTAGTATCGGGTAGTAAGTTACTGAATACAACTTGTAGACACTTCACATATGTATTACTTAAAGCTTTCCATTTTTCTTATTTCACTGAATGATGCTGTATAAGTTATGATCAGCAACAGATGAAATGTATTATGAATACTGAGTTATGTTTTAAAAGTACTCTTCTAACATTTTTTCATACAGTAACCAGCTCTGTCTAGATACAAAGCAGACACCTTCCAAGTATGGTGGGAATATTTAAAGATTATGTGCATTATTTCTGTTATTTGCTGTGACATATCTGCTTCAATAATTTTATGTGAAAGAATAATTCAGACTCAACAGATTTATACATTTTATGGGTCCAAAGACTTAGACCTGATACAACTAGTAAATGTATTTTTGTTATTTCACACGTAATATTAGAATGATACAACACTTTAACAAAAACATGCTCATGATTTCCCTCTTAAGTTCTGTTCTCAAAACACCCAAGCAGAAACTGTATACCTCTACAACATCTGTGAACACTTAAGTATTCACAGCCCACATCAAATGCTATCACATAATTTCATGACTATGGTGTTTCTATCACTGGTGGTGGAATTCATAATTAATGAAATGGGAGTGGCCTCTAATGGCATGCTATTCATATGCCCAGTTTAGGAAGATTAGTCCTACCACACCTATAATATTGATGTCTTGTAATTCAGTTGACACAAATGGACAAAAACATTGTTTACCATTAGGGGCTTTGGAGAAGGAACTCACCTCCTCTGAAATCTCAATAAATGTAAAGAATTTTGAGCTGTTTCAGATTTATGATTTTACTTTGTGTGTACATGTAGTAGGGGTATTTTTATTTAAATTATATATAAAAAATGTAGTATAATTGTGTGCAAATGCAATGCCATTGAAAAATTACAATATTTGCCAAACATTATTATTCATACTAGCTGAAATCATTGGAATGTGCATAAATTAAACATATTACCCTTAAATGCACTGGTTCTCAACCCTTTAATTGTAGTATAACTGACAATATAATGTGATGTAATTCTTAGTAATTTGTTGACCTTGAGAAAGATTAATATGTCATAAGGTTTATGCCAAATTTCGTAAAAATTACATGGAACTGCCAAAATCTGTTGGGGTTCAACTGTAATAATTACAGTTTGAAATCTGGTGCATTTGGCTTTTATGTGAATCCTTATTTCCCCACTCTGTGCCAATGCAGGAACATAACACGTTCTGGGACACAAAAGGCTCAAATTCTAAACACAACTGCTTTGAAATCCAGTAAGTAAGCCTATTCGAAAATCACCTGGAACTGTGAAAGATTCAGATGTCCCAAAAATGGACTGTAAAAATCATGCCAGCTTTCACATATGAAAATTGGTGATGCATGAAATAAAATGCAGATACTCCAGAATAAATTAGTCTTGATGAATGGGCAGTAAATAACACAGTATACCTTATAAATACACAAAGAAAAATGTTTTAAAATAAACTGTAATCTTGCACTACGTATGTATGCATGCATGAACTGTGATGTAAGTTCTTGAGAACCCTGAAGGACATTCAGCACAAAAGGGTGGGGGGGGGGGGTCACATGATAACTGTATTTTCAAACAGACACTTTTGCTGTGAGGAAACAATAATAATTGTGACTATTCAGTATTTTTATTAGTTTAATGATTCTGTTTCAGTAAACTTGCTTAATATGAATATAAATTAATCTTTAGCATATGACCATTTACATGCCAGGTTTCTGCTATGGCCGGAGCATCATTCAATGTAAATTCCCACAGCAGGGTAAGTCTCCCCATTTGGATGCAAAGGATGTACATTTAATGGGACAATGTACCATTTGTCTGTTAAAGGTAATATATATATATATATATATATATATAAATTAAAACATAAAACAATGTCTTAAAAAATTCATCACACTGATTGATGTGTAAATACTTAAGAAATTGATAACAGGTTTACAAATCATTGGTCATTTAGTATAATACTTGTCCTAAGACATAATACAATAATTTTCTGTATCTGAACATTATTCAGACAGTAGGTGATGTCTGCCTGTGTGCACTGGTATGTGTGTGCCATGTCAGGAATGAGGGAGAAACTGCAAATGAAGCTGAATTCTCTCCACTATTTGTTAAATAAGTATATAATAAATAAATTAAGTGAATAAGTAATACATAAAACATATCTATGAACAGCTGGAACATCCAGGGTAACTGAAAGTAGTAAAATAATCTTTTATATCAGCAGCTGGTTCAGTATGGAATAAAGTCCCATTATTTCCTAATTACAGAAACAGAGCAGGTCTCAAAAACTTTGGATTTCTGTTCCAAATTGACATTGCACATCACCAAAACAGATTTTTCACAAGCAAACAATTATGCTTTATGGTGCACCTTGTTTCTAAATTTTATACTTGCTCTCTTACAGCTTGTACAGTTTTAATTTACATCTTATCACAGTCAATTACAGAGCTACTGTTGAAAGCAGGATAAACTGACAGTTGCATCATGTAGTATTCCTTAGAGTGAAATAAAGTATTAAGAGAAATATAAGACTGGTTAACAATTTGTAGTGTTATAGTAGTTAAGGCAGAAGATGTGATGTGTGTGCAGTTTATTCTACTCTTATCATTTCTGCCTTGGTTTGCTTCCCTTGAAGATTGTAGTAATACAAAGACAGAAAGTATGGCATGAGGAAATAAATTTCTTAACTTCCATTCTTTGCTTTTATCACTGCTGTGACAGATAAGCAAACCAAATACTCTGGGAACCTTTTCTTTCGTCTTTTTTTAGCATGCCCTTCGAGGGAATGGAATTACTGGCAGCATATGCTAGGGCATCAGTTTAACTAAAATAAAGCTGACTTTAGCTTGTATAGTAAGGAAACTTATTCTAAATTAAACTACTATATCTCATGCTCCTATTTTCATGTCTTAACTCATGCTCTGGAGGTAAAAAATATGCAGTGTAAAAAATGCAACTGCACAAATACTGACATGGTGTGATCATTATGTAACTGCGATGACTAGTAACATCAGTCTTGTGGGAGGAGCACATGGCAATTTAAGTTATGTGATGTTTGGTGAAATGGGAACTAAGCCTCTAACATTTATACATGCCAACACTGAATGATGATGCCAGGATCCACGGACAAGTATGTGTGGAATTTACAATTCCAGGTTGGTTCAGCACTGGTTAATATGATCTGTCTTGGCTTGAACTAAACAGATGAGGCAGCATTTTTATAAGGAGGTCCTGGCAAGGAAATAAAAGAGTGCAGTGAACAATCAAGGCCACAGAAGTAACAGTCAATGTGACTGAATTGGTGTCATAACAATATGGCTGGAATTCTTGGCTCATTACATTTACACTCTTGAACATACACCACACTCACTGGATCTAACGTTCTTGGACATTTTATTACTGCTGAAACTAAACAAAGTATTTAAAGGGTAAAAACTGCATGGCATGAAAGCCATAATCAGAAGTGTCATGAAACTTCTGACACAAGTAATGAAATAACGGTATTGAAGGTGCTTCCTACAACTGGAGGATTCATGCCTGAGGTATGGAAGGCAAGTGTTTACAGGAGACAAACAAGAACAGCCACGTGCCTTTGGTATGGAAGGTGAGTGTTTACACAAGAACAGCCACAAAGTTTCCTGGTTATCTTCAAATAGTCGCAGTTATACAACAGTTACACAAAACACAGAGTTAACAGTGAATATGCTGTAAGACATATAGTGGAGTTCTCACATTGGAATAAGGAGATACATGGAGGTATTTGCCCATCTGGCACTTCTTTTGTTGTAGCTGTAAGGAATACTAATGTGGTGAACATGTCACTGTTTGGTACAGTATCTCTTTTGTTTAATTCAATATGAGCACCAGAAAGTCTGGGTACATATTTCCAAACACTGAAAATTTGTACCCACAGACAATTATAATTTTGTTCAGGACACCTTCCCTTTCTAGTTGCTCTATTTACACATTAGATGTGGGGGCCATTTGATATAATTTTGTTGCACTTTGTAAGACAGAAAAGGTACATAACTATCACTCTCTTTCACAAGTTAAAAATACTTCTATATGTAATACTGCATGAAAATGGGACAGTTTAATTCTTTAACCTTTAATATTCAATTGCCAATAAAGAAAGAGCTTGCCTGCTTAGCAGCTGCATTCATCATAAGATTAATGCAGTCTCTCAAATTTTTTTTCTATTATTAAGACATTTTGGACAAGTTTATGCATGAAGAACTATAAACATGGCTTTCACAGAGACTACACAAAGATAAAAAAAATATATGTGCAGGTAACAAGGATTTATAGCCTTACATGAGTTCTACCACTAATATATTATGTAGTTTATTGCTCAGTAGATATAATCACTTCACTGTTACACCTAACCTTGTGCAGAAACTTTTTATATGCTAAACATTATCTCATTCTGGGGACCTCATTATGTCACAAGTATCTTTGTTTTATATCTACTGATATAATTAGGTATGTCAGTTGGATGGCCCTAATGATCTGGTTACAACTGACATTAGTGTATGCACCTAAGTAAATTGTGTTTCACTTTTTGATCTTCAGCTTGGAATAAACAAACCATATGAAGTTATACAACAGTAAATATCTCATGCTTATAAAACACCACATGTACAACCATTTCAAACTATGTTTAAATCTTTAGGCATGCTTTTCCTCAGCCAAATGTTGGAAATCACTTATTGATATACTATCCAATGGAACTGACAGATACAAGTGCATGTTTGTTACATGTGGACAAGTAATTAAGGTACATGTAACTAAACTGCAGCTGACTGAAGTTTCTTCACATTCCATGAGCTAACTCTAAGCTTTCCTATGTGATAATGCTATACTAAATTGGAATAATTATGTCTGAACAAGCATAAGACTTCACAGTACATGTAAACATTTGCACAGTCACTGTGACTACTTCCATGCAAATGCTAAGTCACAAGGAACATGGCCTTCCTACATTTTACAACATGTTATGCCATATGACATACATTGTACATACTTTCTGTAATATTTCATTCAATTTCAGGTTTTCAGTATCTAAGAATCTGCAACTTGACTAAGAAAATTCCATATGGCTGAAAATACATGCTTAAAAGTAAAAGTAATGTTACCCCTGTTCACAACATGCAGGTGCATGGGAAGTGGTGGTACAGTTGCATTTATTCTTACCCTCATTACTTGATGGAAGCAAGTGGACAGCTTCACACCCAGGCCACTATACCCCCAAGAAAAGATCCCCAGGTGCCACTGAAAAGCAGGCTGTGTGGACCCCAGAGCCAGTCTGAATACACTGGAGAGGAGGCAAATCTCTTGCCTGTGCTGGGGTGGAGCCAGTTTAAGGCTATCAAAGTCTATGTGGCTGCAAAGGGCCCCTCAGGACTATGCATGGGTATGGCCCAAAATTTAGTCTGCACTGGGCCCAGAGTTACCATAAAGTGACCCTGCTGCTGGGAACTGAATCCTGATACAGTGGATGCCTGGTCAGTGCTTATAAAATCAAAATGTTCTAGGCTAAAATTAAGTTAAATTTTAAAAGATTTATGACTTTAAATCCCTAATGGCATTCAGTTTAAATGAGTTCACCAACATTTTACTTCATACTGCATAAACCTGTCCAATATTTATAATTGGTTTAATTATCTATACCATATACAACCCTTAATCACATTTCACTGGCTGGGTAGGTTGTTGTATGTGATGTTTTGGGGATGCTGAAGGGGTTGCAGAGGAGTCTGTTTCAATCTTTGGCTCTTCAGACTTACCTCCTGGACAGTCACCCAATTCTGAAACAAAGTACAGTAAAATCAACACACTAATGCCCTCATTTCCTTTTGCACAGATTTAATATCTTACAGATGTATATTGTTGTCATCCTTGTGGTCATCATTGTTCTTGTTCTTGTGGGGGTTGTGGTGGTGGTGGAAGTATTCATCACTTATGTATAGTCTTTCTATGCTAAATCTGTTTAATATACCCTGGGAAGAGATTTGCATCATCATCATAATGTGTGTAATTTGTAACTTAACACACAACAGCTTATACAGGGTGTCCCAGGAGGAATGTGCCAGACTTTGGGAGGGTGTTCCTTATGTTAAAGTATACCGATATAACCCAAAACACCCATGTCCAAAGTTGTACAGTTACGGAGATAATGGCCAGAGAAGTTTGAAACTTTGACAGCTGTTACACACTTATTGATTACCAAATACATATTAAAACTGGCAGGAATATGTGGTTTCTGTAATGTTAATATCT
>Ga0123352_10000907_pt1 | contig 37712 bp, 29 predicted proteins | sample TergutLab28metaG_FD_89700 | JGI IMG/M metagenome (GOLD analysis project Ga0123352, IMG submission 89700) | Labiotermes labralis P1 segment gut microbial communities from Petit-Saut dam, French Guiana - Lab288 P1 | ecosystem: Host-associated > Arthropoda: Insects > Digestive system > Gut ... | reverse complement strand
CTTTATTATTTAGAAAAGCATTCTATTCCTGTTGATTTAGATGCTTATCTTAAAATGGAAATCTTTGAAGATTTTTTAGAAATGAAATGTGTTAAGTGTGATTATTCACAAGATTTTGATTTGTATGTTATTAGTGATCTTTATGAATTAGGTGATGATCCTTATCCTGTTTTAAGTTGTGATAAGTGTGGCCATAAAAGAAAAAGCGGCTATTTAGTTCCGCTTGAAATATATAACTCTATGAAAAAGTAGTTTTTTAGTTATTTATTTATAGCCTGTCAGAACAGGTTTTTTCGTTTTTGATAAGCGCTATTTTGAAAATGCACTTTCCTAAGCAACAAAAAAGACCCGATTTCTCGAGTCTTAGCTTTTTTCGAAATGAAATATTATATTTTCACAACGTTCTTAGCTTGCGGTCCGCGGTTACCTTCTTCAACCTGGAATTCAACTTGATCTTTTTCATTCAAAGTTTTGAACCCGTCCGTGCTAATCGCGCTATAGTGAACAAATACATCTTTTCCGTCTTCAGAAGTGATAAAGCCGTAGCCTTTTTCTGAATCAAACCATTTTACTGTACCTTTCATTATTGCTCCTTAAATTAAAAATATTCCGATAATTCCTTATCACAATAATTATACGCTAGTTTTTCCAAAAAAGCAAGATTTTTTTCATTTAGATGTACGAAAACGTTTCAATTTTGCATATTTTATAGTAAATAACGGCTAATATTCGCTTTTTCTGTGATAATTCCTTTAATTTTATTTGTCTTACAAGTCATAATAATCGTAATTCCCGGACCATGACCTGACTGTAAACAATCACTATGAACTATAACACCAACAGAAACTGCGCCTTTATGATAATTATAACCATATTGACAATAATGATCTTCAATTAAAACAATATCACCAAACTTTAATTGATCAAGTTTATACTTCTTGTTAGCTTCTTTATCAAAACACATCACATCATAATCACCACTTTGTGCAGTGCTGGCCCCTAAACCAGAACCCATTAAAAAAGCAGGAATGATTGTTGTGACATCAACTTCAAGAGAATCTTTTTTTAAAGAAATTTGCATTTTCTCTAAAAGCGCCGGATCAACATTCATTAAACCAATGTCTTCATATCCTTCCAATTTTAAACCAGTACCATAAGCCTTAATCTGAATTTTATCATCAACAGCCAATAAATCAAGGGTTTCATCATCAAAATAACAGATGACATGATCAATACCACCATGCTTACCAGTAACAAACCCTTTTTTACCTTTAGCGTCACCTGAAAGGATCCGGCATTCATTACCAATACAAGAAAACATATTTAAAGCATTGTTTTCGCCTAAATCAGCGTTTTTAATACTTACACCTGGTTCTACATGATCCCCTTCAATGCCCATGCAGCTATCGCCAATTTTATAGTTATAGACAATGCCGCCAACTGCCGGTAAAATAAAACCCTGGCCAGTCTGACAGTTAATCCGATAACGATCGGCTCCTGTCGGGTGATGCACTTTCCCTGATACCGAAAACATTACTAGTTTATCTTTATTTGTTTTCATTTTTTTCTCTCCTTTATTTTCCAAAAATATTTTTTACTTCTTTTAGCTTTTCAATAATATTTAAATCATAAGGACATTTATCCAGACATTTACCACAAGCTATACAGTCAGAAGCTTTTTTAGGAAACGTCTCATAACGGCTCTTGGCCCATTCTTTTAAGTTATAACGAGTATAGTAGCCAACCATCATTAAGGAACCGGGAATCTCTACTCCTACCGGACAAGGCATGCAATAACCACAACGCCGACAAAAATCACGACTGTAAGTTTCCTGAATTTCTTTGATCTTTTGTTTTTCCGCATTACTTAAAATAATAGGTTTACTGACCGCAACATTCTTTTCAATTTCGGTACTAGTATGCATGCCGGGTATCGCTACCGATACGTTAGAATTATTTAAAACAAACCGCAAAGCCAAATCACTATCTTCTAAAAAACCACCCGCCAAAGGCTTCATCACAATAACGCCAATATCTTTGGCTTTGGCTTTTCTAAATAATTCTTCGCCTTGAGTTTCTAAAATATTATAAGGAAACTGAATTGTTTTAAAAGGCATTTCTTCTAAAATAGTTAATAAAAAGTCCAAACTATGAACCGTTATACCGATATGGCCAATCTGACCATTAGTTTGTGCTTCCCTTAAAGCTTTATAAGCTCCGTCTTCTGACATAATCAAATTATATTCGTCTCTGTTTTTAACAAGATGACATTGATATAAATCAATATAGTTTGTCTTTAAATTAGTAAGGCTAGTATTAATATCTGCTTTCATTGCTTGATAACTTTTAGCCATTGATTTAGTCGCGATAATGAATTTATCACGTTTTCCAATTAAAGCATTACCTAATAATTCTTCGCTAATAGTATAACCACGAGCAGTATCAATAAAATTAACTTGCTGTTTAATTAATTGATCGATTAATTTATTAGCTTCTTCTTGCTTGATTTGTTGAATAGGAATACCACCAAAACCAATCTCACTGATTTTTAAGTTAGTTGAACCTAAGATTCTTTTTTGCATAACATCAATTTTCCTTTTTTCTTTGCGTAATAAATACTAAACAGATAAGTCATTAAATAAATAAAAAATAAGATGAGCCATTCAAAGTTAAGCCAAAAACTAAGAATTAAAGCTGTAACTATTGGTAAAGCTGCTAAAAAATAATTAATCTTTAGTTTTCCGCAACAAATTAAAAGAAAAATTAACCCTGATAAACTAAGCGCAAAAAATATTACTTCCGCCAGATTTAAAAAATATAACAACCTTTACCACCTCTTTCCTAAATATTTTAACATAAATTAGAAGAGAAAAATCAATTACTTTTTAATCTTTCCTTGCTTTCGCTTTTAATTAGCTCCAATAAGAAAGGCAAACTTTTTAAATCAACCTCAAGTAAAAAACAATTAACTAAACATTTTTGATAACGCTTGTCCTTAATATAAAAATCATAACCCATACAGCCTGTCCAACATTTTTTTGGATTAATAAGTTTTTTACACTGATCAGACTTTTCGATTTGCTTAATAATTATTTCAGGTAAGTCATTTAATAATTCTAAATATTTGTTATAATTCTTTCCATAAAGACGAATCATCAGTTTCTCATCATGAAATAAAAAATATAGAATAATCCCGATTGTGCTTTTTATTTCTGGTTCTCTATAAAACAATTGAAGTCCATTCTTTTTAGTCAACTCAATCTTTGTTTTATAACCTTGTTGTACTAACATCTCATGAACTGTAGTCACAAAATCTTTATACTCATTCTTAACATTAATCATAAAGTCAGCTAACTGATACTTTGGTTTTGGCATAATTAAAGCCCCCCTAATAAAATTTCAGTTAAATTATAACATAACTAATACGACATCATTATGTCATATTCTGAATTTTATTAGCTTTATTCCTTACTTCTTAATTCTTCAAACTTCTTAGCAATCGCTTCATAAGCTTCTAAAGCTGTCTGCATATTTAAAGACGCTTCTTCCATTACGCATAAACCACCAGACTGCTTAGCAATCGCATCAACTAGCAAATCATACTTATATTTAATATTATTCTCTTCCATCATAGCGAGGGCAGTACGTGAAGTCGTTAAACCATAAATAGCCTGAACTTCAGCTAGAGCCATTATTGAAGCTGCGGCTTTGCCGATAACTTTATCAACGATAATTGCATTTTTAAGGAGTGCTTTTTCTGTTTCAAACAAATGCTTAATGCCTCTTATCCCTGCGCGATTATCAGTTTTGACTATTTTTAATTTGCGGCTTTCTGAAGTTCGGTTAATTATAACTAAAGTAGCTTCACCTTTTTCAATTAAGACTTTGGCTTCTTTAATAATTTTTCTAGAAAGGATAAACTTAACTTCTTTTCTGACATTCGGATTTAGAGCATTGATAATTAAAGGAATTAATGTTAACTGAATAACAATGCCTGGTAAACCAGCTGAAATAGCTACAAATACTGTTGCGCCCCGCATTTCAGAGTTAAAAAATAATAAAGTATTAAACATTAAGCCATAACCAATTCTCCCAGCAATCATCGCCAGTGGTAAAGCTAAAAATAAAGGCCATTTTAATTTATGGAACAACAAGCCAGAAACAGCGCCATAAATAGGTAGTTCTACTAACATGATTGGTAACATCGGATATGTCGGTGGCATGCCTGTAAAAAGGCTAGAAAGCGCCGGGGCCAGTAAACCACATAAAAAGCCGTACTTTGGCCCTAAGATCAAACCACATAATAAAACAGGTATATGCATCGGTAAAACAATAGGACCGCCAATACCAACTAAATGGCCCGTAAATAAAGGCACAATAATTCCTAGTGCCACAAACATTCCTGCTAAAACCAATTTTTGTATTTCTCTTAAATCTCTGCCAATAATTCTTTCCATAAATTCTCCTTGTGTTATATTCTCATTGATTTTTTAAAGGCAAATAAACACTGACATGTCACTATAAATGTCAGTATATGTCACTATAAATGTCAGTATATGTCACTATAAATGTCAGTATATGTCACTATAAATGTCAGTGAATATTTGATTTTATAACATTAATAACAAAATTAAAGAATCTTCCAAAAACCAGATTTCTTCGAACCAATTCTTACTAATTGCTTTTTTTCAATCAAAACATTAATATATCTTAATATTGTTCTTTCAGCTACTTTAATACTTTCAGCCAATTCCTTAACCGTTATAGATGCATTTTTTTCAATTAAGTTTAAAATAGCTCCATCTATTCCCAAACTTTCAATTGATTTTTTGCTAAATTTTATTTTATCAAATTCATTGAAAATAAATGTTACCTTTAAAAAGTTAGGATAGAAATCAAAAATCTCTTCTTCATATGACCTTAGAATTCTTCTGATACCAGTTCCTAGATGTTCAACAAGTCTTAGGTCTTTAAAAATTCCCATCAGTTCTTTATTTCTAGGTGCAGAAAAACCACCTAAAAAATCTTCCTTCGTAAAATTGTCCGGGAGCCCTCCTGTAGAAGTAATTTCTAACCGATCATCGAAAAGCTCAAATTTTGGCGGATATTCGTTCGTATAATCATTATGGACAATCGCATTAATAACTGCCTCTTTTAAAGCAATACTCTCTATTTTTTTGATTTCTTCCCTATTACTATCAGTTATTTTGGCAAAAGTTGTATTTTCGATATTCAACTTCTCTAAAATTCGTTTAGTAACTTTAATTAAGCAAGTATTACCTAATTCTTCATTTTCAATTATATTAAATGCATCTTTGCCTAAATATTTAGCGATTTTAAAAGATAGATTATTATTATCAGCCATTAAATAAGCAAGATAATTATATTGATTATCATCATTGATTAAATCCAATTGCTTAAGTAGATTTTCGCCAAATTCATACCCAAGTTCATTATATAAAATTTTCAATTCACTAAAAGTAAGATCCTGATTAGGCGATAGAATATTTTTTAAAGAGTTTCTCGCTCTTTTAGAAAACAGTGTTGTTATCATGTCTAGCGGCATTTTTTCAGTAGAATTTGCGACTCTCATAAAACAGCCTTCCGGAGACATTCCTTTAGCTTTTAGGTAATAGGGTCTTTCATTACCTCTAGCAACAATAACATTTATATATTGCTTGTTGCCCTTTTTTTCTACAGACACTTCAAACAATCCTAATGTTGAGGGCATAATATTATCTCTTAATCTATTTTTAATTTGCAACTGAATCGAATCAATTTCAGCAACTCCTACCAGTGAACCATCATCTTTAAATCCAATATAAAGATTTCCGCCATTAGTATTCAAAAAAGCTATGATTGTCTTTTCAAATTTATCATTTAGATTTTCTTTTAATTCAAGAGTTGTACTTTCGTGAATCATTATTAACACCTCAAATAAATTATAACAAAAATAAACTGACAAGTCAACAACAAATGTCAGTTTAAATGTCAGTTTATTTTATCATAGTTTCTAAGGCAAAATTTTCACTAAGAATCAAAACTAAATAAAAATTATTGACAATCGCAATAAATCGGCTAAAATATACTCATAATACATTTTAGCCTAACATGAGCATAATTAATCACCTTATAATAATTAATTCAACATCTAAAATTGGTCGAAATTTAGTTAGTTCAATGACTCCGTAAGAAAAAGCTATATCATCAAACATTCCGATATTTAGTCGCCTAAACTTTAAACTAATTATTAATATTCCATCTTTATAATTTATTTTCTTCACTTCGTACCATTCAGCACTTCTAGACTTTAGCATAGGTATAATTACTAGTTGGTGTCCCTCAAAAAATTCTTCATCATATTTTTCTGTAATGCCATAAATAAAATTTTTAAATGGTTGTATATATGATTCTGCTATTTCAGGGCTTAAATCAACAAAATTATCTAGTGATTTAAGATAACATTCCAACATTTTTTTGTGCCATTTATTTAAATCCTCTTCATCATATAGTAGAACATGATTAGTTTTATTACCTAAATGTTCTAAATAAGGTTTATAAAACCGAGCATTAAAATTAGCCCCACTTACGCCTTTAATCCGACCTTTATTAATCGGTTCATGTCTTGCAATGTTTAAATCAAAGTTCAGGATTTGTGGCAGATCAGTAACTTCAATAAAACCAAAATAATAAGCTTTATCATCAATCATTCCGAATTTTGGTCGCTTTACTATCAAGTCGATTGTTAAAGTTGAATTCAGATAATTTATTTTCTTTACTTCAAACCACTCAAGTCTTCTAGAACTTAGCATAGGCACTATTATAAGTTTACGACTCCCAAAATAATCTTCTGCATATTTTTCTGTAATATCAAATATAAAACTATTGAAATTGCTAATTAATTCGTCTTCAAAAGCAGCATTATTTAAATCAAGATTTTTCACCCGTCTTTCATGCTCTTTGATTGCTTCTTTTTGCCAATTACTTAAATCCTCTATATCAGAAACCATAATTATATCTTCATTTATGCCACAACGCAGATAAGGTGTCTTATAAAAATTGGCATTATATTTTGCCCCACCACTCCCACTAATTCTTCCATTGTTGGCTCCACAAGCAATTAATCCAATCATTAATAATGCGATACTCATAATACTAAAAACTTTTTTATTCATGATACCTCTCCTTTTCTTATTTGCAAAAAGCTATGGTTCGATTAAATATTTAACTTTAAAAATAATCACTCTCTTTGTTTATATAAAATTTATAATCTGAATGACCTAAATACTTTAAAAAAGAAAAAAATCCATATTATACTCAATATAGTTAGTTATTCTTAATTTTTGTTTAAATATCGTTTGAAATTTCAAGTAAAATAGCTTATATAGCAATTATAGCATGCTATTGTCTTCTTTTCAAGTTTTTTTATAAAATATTTGTCGCTTATAAATGCCAAAAAAGAGTTGAAATTTATCTAGCATAAAATACTAAATATTCAACTCTTTTTTCATTTTAATACATATCGGGCATTCCCATTGGCATATCAGCCTCTTTATCTTCCTTTTTATTACCAACAGCAACTTCTGTTGTTAAAAATAAAGAAGTAATTGACGCTGCATTTAAGACCGCACTTTTCGCTACTTTAGTCGGATCGATGATGCCAGCTTTAGTCATATCTACCCATTCACCAGTCTTAGCGTTAAAGCCAATATTCTTAGCGCTCTTAACTTGCTTACTGATTATTTCCAACCCATCATATCCGGCATTTTCAGCGATTTGATAAATTGGCGCCGTTAAAGCTTCTAAAACTACATTAATCCCTTTTTGGACTTCGACAATTGGTGAAGAAAGTATTGGTTTCAGTTCGGCATATATTTCTACTAATGCTGCCCCACCACCATTAACAATACCTTCTGAAATCGCTGACTTAGTCGCATTTAAAGCATCTTCAATCCGTAATTTCTTTTCCTGTAATTCCGGTTCCGTCATGGCGCCAACTTTAACAATCGCTACCCCTTTAGAAAGTTTGGCAACTCTTTCATTAAGTTGTTTTTTATCGTAAGGACTTTGCGTATTAGCTACCTGATTTTTAATTTCATCAGTTCGGGCTTTAAGAGCTTTCTTATCGCCATTACCATCAATAATTGTCGTTGAATCTTTTTTGATAATAATTTTTTTGGCACTACCAAGCAATTCCAAGTTTAAGTCTTTAAGTTCCATATTTAAATCTTTATCACAGAACTCACCACCAGTAAGTACGGCTAAATCCTTAAGAATTTCTTTTTGATTGTCCCCAAAGCTTGGCGCCTTAGTCGCTGCTACATTAAAAGTACCTCTTAGTTTATTAACAATTAAGGTACTGACAACATCATTATCAATGTCGTCAGCGATAATTAATAAAGGTTTACTCGTCGCTACTACTTGTTCTAAAAGCGGCAGGATATCTTTGATTGAATTAATTTTATGATTAGTAATTAAGATATAGGTGTTCTCCAGATTAATCGTCATTTTCTCGCGATCATTAACCATATAAGGAGAAATATAACCCTGATTATATTGCATCCCTTCTACAGTTTCCAGAAAGGTCTCAAAACCTTTTGATTCATCAACACTAATTACGCCATCGTTTCCGACTTTAGCCATTGCTGAGGCGATAATATCACCAATTTCTTTACTACCGGAAGAAATAGTCGCAACAGAAGCAATATCTTTATTAGTCTTAATCGGTGTTGATTTTTCAATTAGTTTTTTCGCTACTTCCTGAGACGCTAACTCAATGCCTTCGCGCATTAAAACCGGATTAGCACCTTTATTAATTGCTTGCAGGCCATGATGAATCATGCTTTGCACTAAGATAGTTGCGGTTGTTGTACCGTCACCAGCATCTTCATTGGTCTTATTCGCTGCTTCAAAAATTAGCTTAGCGCCCATGTTGGCAAATTCATTGTCAAGCTCAATCTCCCTGGCAATTGTCACACCGTCATTTGTAATTAAAGGTGCCTGATTACCTCTGGATAGAACAACATTACGTCCTTTCGGACCAATCGTTACCTTAACAGTATCCGCCAGTAAATCAACACCTTCAAGCATTGCCTTACGGGCATCATTAGCAAACTTAATTTCTTTACTCATCTTATTCCTCCACAACCGCTAAAAGTTCTTTACTGGCAATAATCAGATAATCTTCATCTTGATATTTAACTTCAGTCGCTGAATATTTTTTATAAAGCACTAACTGACCTGGTTTAACTTCTACAGGTTGTAAGACGCCATCAACTAAACTACCCTTACCAATGGCGATTACTTTAGCAATACTTTTATCATCATCATTATTTGTTGTTAGGATAATCCCACTTTTTGTTTTAATCTCTGGCTTAGCTTTCTGTAAAAGCACATTATCATATAAAGGTTTAATCATCATTATCTCCTTAAATTTTTTAGATTATGCGACGTTTTTGACTTCTTCCTTACGCGTTACGTCAAGCACCTGAGCCCGATCGTTAACTCTGGAAACCGCTAAAACTGTATCAGTAAATGGTTGAAGATCACTCATTCTATGTGGTGGAGTCGCAAGCATAATCTGAACTGGCATACTGTTGATAAATTGCATCATTGCTTTAGTACGACCAGAGTCCATCTTATCGAAAACCTCGTCAAATAATACTAAATTAACAGCTTCGCCATGCACAGTTCTTTCCGCAGCCTGATAAATCTGCACGAAAGAAGCTAAAATCGCTACGTAAAACGGAACTTGCGTCTCTCCTCCTGATTTCTCTTTAAAGACACGGGAATAAAGGATAAATTCATCGTTTTTCTTAATGATTTTAATATCATAATCCATATAAGTACGATAATCCATAAACTTTTCCAAAGCTTTACCATGCGAATTAACTTCATCAGCGGAAAGTTCATCAAATAATTCCGCAAGCTCTTTTTGATACTTCTGTTCGAAATCATAAGTAAAGATTGTTTCTTTACCTAAAGAATTCTCTTCATTGATAATCATTTCATAAAAGGCCGCATATTCTTTACTTTTCGGGAAAACAAACTCATAGCCATCTTCACCGAAACGAATATTATGTAAAGCATCATTAATGCCTTTAATCTCTTCCTGAGCAGTAATGATATAATCACGCAACTTAGATAGGAAGTCTTCCTTAAAGACTCTTTCTGAATCTTCTCTGGCTTCTCTGACTTTAGACTCATAGTTAACTAATTCAGAACGAACAAGTTTATCTAATTCGCTTAAATATTTAACCATCGCTTCTAGTCCGATGCCAAATCCGGAATTATACTCATTGTTATACTTAAACTGCAAAGTCTTTAAATTTTCTTCAATCGCCTGCAGGTTATCTAGCTCAACTTGAATTAAGCGCTGATATTCAGAAAAGATTTTTCCGCGATCTTTACCAGTTTTCATCTGATCAGCTAATAAAGTTTTAGCTTTCTCAGAAATGATTAAGTTTTCTTCAGTAATATCCTGCATAAACTTGCTGGCTTTTTCCAGCTCAACTTTAAGTTCAGAAACAGTCAGATGACCTTTTTCGATATTAGTTTTGATTCTTCCGATTTCTTCGAATAATAAGGCTCTTCCGGCATTAAGCTCTTGGATTTCCTTTTTAAGACGCTCGTATTCTTCTTCATGAGTGGAAGGATCTTTTTTGCTTAAGTTATTTTTTCTTTCAACTAATTCCTTTAATTGTTGGGCATTTTTCTCTGATTGACTGAACACAGCCGCATTAATAATTAAGTCATGAAGATTAATTTGTGATAAATCATTAATTTCAATAACCGCTTCGTCAATCAATTTCTGATTAGCTGTGTACTCTTCTTTTAAAGATTCAGCTAATTTACGCCAATTATCGGACTGTGCTTCTAAGGCATTCTTACCAATAAATGGTTTTTCAGTTCTGCGGTTTAACATTCTGATTGTATATCGCTGATAGACAAAACCATCACAAGTAATACTAGCTGTATAACGTTCCAGATCACTATAAGAATCACACATAATAATATGTCCGACCGTCATATTTATGTAACGTTTAGCATCGACATTCTCTGAAGTAATGATTGAAGCTAAACTTTTTGGCTCACACGAGTTATATTTAGTAATCTGCTTAGTATTAACTAAACCTGTTCCTAAAAAGCTACGTTGATGTTTTAGTTTGTCAAATACAAATAAAGCATCGTCAAAATAACGGGGATCAACAATTAAGTTAAAACGTTGATTGCCTAAGAAATCCTCAACGGTATTGTGCCAGACTGGGTCTGTCACTTCTAATAATTCAGCTAAGATATTAACGGAAATATCTTTGTTGTATTTGTTTCTTAAGTGGGTTTCAATTTCCCGCTTCAAAAACATTAAGTCATCAGAATAACGTAATGATTTACCTTCTAATAAGCGTAAAGTTGTCCGCATTTCATTGATTTTACGTAACTGGTCTTCACGATTAGTTTCTAACGATCCTTGATATTTATGTAAATCAGAAGTAATAAGTTTTAGTTTCTGTTGCAAGTCAACTAAAAAACTAACTGATTTATCAACAGTCTCATGACTGAAATTTAAAGATTCAATCTTAATTAAATCGTCATAGATTTTTTTACCGGTATGTTTCTTTAAATCTTTACCAATTGCACTAATATTAGAAATTTTACCGATAAAAGACTTCAATTTAGCTTCCAAATCCGTTTGATTTTGGCGGAAGCGCACGATTTGTTTGTCAACAACTTCTGAATTCTGGAAGTCTTCCTGATTAATCAGTTTCGCATAAACTTCCTTGCTTCTTTCATCAAGCGCATCGCTTTCTTCTTCTAACTCTCTTGCTTCTGTATTTTTCTTTTCTAAAGCATGACCAAGTTTAGTAATTTCATCTGATTTTTTATCAATTTGACTTAAGATATGTTCTTGTTCAATAAGTTTAATCAGATATTCATAGATAGCTTTTTGTTCCTGATAACTATTAATATCTGCGTAGAAATTCTTCATTGATTCCAAATCTGTAATTCGTCTTTTGATTTGTTTTAAGGTTCTTTCTAAATCTTTATAAGCTCTGATACTTTCCTGAATACTTTCAACTTCAATTTTCTTTTCCGTTAAAAGATGCTGGTAAATAAACTGCTTAACATCAGGAATTGGTTTAAACGCTAAAGCTTTAGGAATTAAAGTGAAATAGCGCTCATTAATTGAACCAAAACGTTGACGAAAACCTCTTTTTGTTTCTTTTTTAGTCAGGAAACATTCCGATAACTGATTATTCTTTCTAAAATTTACTGTTGAAAGAATCTTACCTTCATCATCGATAAATAATTTATCGGTAATTTGATCTTCTAAAATATAAAACATAACTTTTGGTGGCGTAATCTCGCCAAAAGCATCAATTACTGCCCCGACAGTAAAATATGTATCTTTCTTTTCCTCATAAAATTCCAAAGCAATATGCCCGGTAACATCACCAGGTCTGATATATTCTCTGTCATCGGTTCCTAATTTACACTTGACATAACCACGAAGGTCACGTTTACCTTTTTCATTGGCCGCAAGATTAAAATATTGTTCTCCAGCGGTTAAAACAAAGGAAACTGCATCGAGAATTGTTGATTTACCAGTCGCATTCTGACCAGTAACTAATACATTATTGCGAATTTCAATTGTTGAATTGGCAAAGTAATGCCAATGAATCAAACGGATTTTAACTAACTTCTTCACTTGTTTCTCCTTCACCATCATCGGTTAGCTTACTAACTAAATTGTAAACTTCCTGAATATTTTTCGTCGAAAGAGCCAAAAGAATCGAAGGATAAATCACGATTCTGGCATTTCCTTGGGTAATATCTCCTAAAATATCGATTAGATTATAACGTCTGAACATCCTGAAAATTGTTACTAAATCAGTTTTAGTAATATTTTTCTTGATTTTCAGGTTCTGATAATAACTTTGAATTTCCGCAGAAGTACAAATGATATTTTCATTAAGAGAAACTGTGCTCATTTTCTGATGATAGAAAAGCCTTAAAATCAAAAGTAAAATACTTTCATCACGCTTTAAGCGTAAACGGCTTCCATTTTTTTGGTTAACTATCTGAAGACAACTATTTTCATGATCGATAATCAATTCATAGTCAATAATCGCAAAAAACTCTTCAAAAAGTGATTTGTAGTTAATGACAAAATAGTATTTTTCCGTATTATCTTTTTTAGCACGAACTAGATAATTACTCGCTAACAAATCATTACAAATATCTGAAAACATCTGTTTTTTAGGATTTGACAGTTTATCGTACTCTTCATTAATCATGCTTTTCCTGCTTTCTGATAATAAAATCTTTTAGTTTATAACGACTGTGATTTACAGTATCCTCGTTAATATCGACGCGGTAATTCTCTAATCCGGAATAAGCGGCGATATAAAGAAGTTTCATGATATCTTCTTCGTGTTCAAAATCAGTTCTGATAATATCTGAAGCTTTTAACTCCGGATTTAACTCCAAGGCTTCATTGACAAAAGTGACAATCGAATTTTCCGAATAAATATTATGATAATTCTTCATAAATTCTTCGCCTAAGCCGTCAAAATCACTAAAGTCTGTGACGAGCATATTCTGAAGATTGTGCTGATAAGATCCTCTTGGCTTAAAAATTGATTCCTGGTCAATAAAACCACTGTTGGTCATATTGAATAACTTATCAAGTTCATTAAGACGTGGTGTCTTTGAGCGTTTATGTTCTTGACGTACAAACTTTAAGATTGTATTAATCTGACCGATAATATCATTATCCGTATTCATTAAGAACTTGATTTTAGTAATCGTAGAATTAATATAATCTTTGTTTTTCTTATCAATTTCTGTAATCATCGCTTCTAAAGCTTTGAAAGTATCGATTATCTCATTAATCTGACGATCGGCTTTCATTGTCGCATCCTGATAATTCATTTGTTTAGTTTCCATATAATCGTTTACAATCATATTCATCACAAAACCATCATTTTGCATTTCTTCTAGCTTTTTAATGATGAAATGCTTATACTTGTTTATGTTATCGCTTGTCTTAAGACGAACATAAGCCCTGTCTAAGATTTCATCTTTGTGATTCATTAAAAGCGAAATCAAATCCTTAACTTCTGATTTTTCGATAATCATACCAAGATAATACTTAAGTCTTGAATCCATTTTTCTTAATTCTCGTAAAAATAAAACAGTATTACGGTAAACTTCATCTAAGACTGTCGCATATTCAACGTTATCCGTTGAGTTCAAAAGCATATAAATTGTAAAAATGTAGCCTTTGAAATTTGTATCGACATATTCGTCGTCTAAGGCACCAGAATTTGTCCGGTTTAATATCTTTAAGAAGGCCTGGACAAGATTGATGCTGTATTCCGGGAAATTGATCCAATCTGTGTAATTGAAATCAGAGTCAATATATAACCAGCCATATTCTTCCAGACGGCGCAAGATAAAATTGGCTTTTTCACGTTCACTCGTGTGATTTTCTTCTTCTTCCTCGGTTAAAAGTTCGTACTTCTCCAAACAATCAATCAAAATCTGCTGGGCGATCGATTTCTCCAATCCGAAGATTGGACCTCTTTCGTAGGCCAGAAATAACTCTATTAAAGCATAGCTATAAACTGCGCGATTTTTTGATATAAATAAATTGAAGAGATTTTCCGGAACGTTTTGAAAAATATTCAAATTTCTTCCTCCTTTAACGCTTCCTAAATATTATATCACAGACCGCTTTTTATTCAAGTATAAATTTAATATTTATGTTGCCAAAAAAATATCGCCAGAAATCAGATATTCCAAGTTCATTTTGCTTTTTTGCAAAAATTCGACAAAAATGCTTTTTAGTAAACCTAAGCCAATTTTCAGATAAATTGAAAAAAATGAAACAATAAAAGGGCTTTCATGATATAATATAGTTCTACTATTTAAGATTGGAATGATTTTTTGTGTTTTATCAGGTTTTTGAAAATATTTTAGCCGAGATTCTGCTTCGTCTTTTTATCTCATTTGTTATTGGTTTTATCATCGGCTTTGAGCGCGAAAAAAATGGCCACCCTGCTGGCTTAAAGACTCATATTTTAGTTTGTGTCGGCGCAACTTTAGTAATGCTTACTTCCATTTATGGCTTTGAAAATCTTTCAGATCCTTCACGCTTAGCAGCTCAGGTCGTTAGTGGCATGGGCTTCATCGGAGCTGGAGCAATCATGCGAGATGATTCAGGTGGCATTAAAGGTATAACAACCGCTGCGACCCTTTGGGTAACGGCAATGATTGGTCTTTCAATTGGAACAGGAATGTATATTCCGGCAGTCGCCGCTGTCTTTTTAGTTACCGTCTCACTTCTTTACATCAGACGTTTTGAAGGACGCTTCATTAGACGCAACATTTATCTTTCTATTACTTGCAGGAAAGAACTGCCAGTAACAACAATTATTTTGCAGATTTTAGAAGATAAGAAATTAGAAACAATTGATTTGAATCTTCAGCACTTAGGAAAAAACGACTCAGGACTAACTAAAGTTACGATTACATTAGAAAACCATTCAGAGTCCAAGGTTGCAATTCAGGAAGCTATAACAGAAATCCGGGAACAATTAGATCCTAAGCATCTTCAGATTGTTAATCTTTAAAATATATTAATGATTCATTAATAAAGGCGTAATAGAAGTTGCGCTTTTTTTATTATAAATTTTTTTCTTAAAGAATGTTTATATTTTTCATATTGCTCATCGCTGACTTCGAAAAAGTATTTTGATAATTTCGGATATTTTTTGTCTTTTTTTCGAAAATTTTCACTTTTTCCTAGTCTTTTTTCAAGCTTATTCATCAATTTGATAAAATTATTTTTTAATTTTCGCCACAAAAAAGAGTCCTATAGTATTCAAGAAATGCTTGTACTTATTAAATTTTTATGATAAAATATTTCAAAAGGATTGATAAAATGATCAAAAAATATTCTATGAAACATTTTCTATGCCCTACTCGTTTATTGCTTTCTGGCGCAACAATCTTTTTATTACTCATGATGGGGTTTCGCTTTACAAATTTAGGTTTTGTTGCTTTAGTGCTTTTAGCTATTTATCCTTGGCTCACGGAAATCATTGAACTCGATAAATCAAATGTTCTTTGTCGGCGATGGCTTTTTATTGTGTTAAATGGGCTAATAATAACATCTGCTCTTTTTGTGACGATACCTAACCATATCTTAAGTATATTCTCTGATATCAGTATCGAACCAAGTTCTTTATTCATATTAATTGGGTTTGGATTAACTGCTCTTTGTATTTGTTTCGCTACTACGCACAAAACAGAAAAAAGTAAATTATGGTTTATTGAGTCCCTGACAATTATATTTGCAAAAATTTTCATCTATTTTATTTTAATTTTTTTAGAACGCGAATATCTTCTTATATTGTTAATAATAATGTTACTTATTGAGTTATATATTTTATTCAATTATTATCTGAAAGCCATAAATCCCCAAAACGATGCAAATTGGCTAAAAAATCCCTCAAATTATTAAGGGATTTTTTTCATTTTATTTATATTAAGCTGCTTGTCTAGTTAAAAGGCGTTTGCGTCTTTTGAAAATAACAATCAGAATAATAATTGCGATTATCCAGATAGCCGAAAGCACGCTAACAATAACTGGCCAATTAAGTCCGTTATTAGTGCCCAAACTTTCCCACATCGCTGTTACTGTAATATCTTCTGTCAGTTCATCTCCGGTAAACCCATACCAGCCTAGGAACTCAAAGCCTTCTCTTTGCAGAATCGGCCAACCGACTAGGGATGCTAATGTTCCTCTTTCAACAATACGTGTATAATTAATATTTGTTTCTGAACAAACAAAATTGATTGTAATAAACTGTCCTGTTGAATTAATATATTCCGCAACTAATGTAAAATCATCTGAGACAACCATACCTTCTCTATAACCGCTCCAACCAACAAAGCTTTTCCCAGCAAACATAGGCGCTAAAGGGAATAAGGTTGCTATAGGCGTTCCAACAGGGGCATTTACGCGTTTAATTAGTACATTACCAAGCTCATCGCGATAGACAAACTCAATTGTACGCATTTGCACTTCCGCAAAAACCGCTGTTAAAACAAGATTAGAAATTATCGTCTGATTGACATTTGTGAAAACATCCCAACCAATGAATTGATTACCCGTCATCGTTGGATTCTCTGGCAACAATGAAACGATAGTTGTACCCTCTATAATGTTATTATGCTGGGAAATTATTGTTCCATCCGCATTTTTAAAAATAACTGTAAAACGTTGAGCTGGATTGTTTGTCGTATCATTAACATAGATAGCTCTGAAGCTATGGTTTCCACTAACTGTTTGTCCAGGAATAAATCCCTCAAAGCGAACAAAAGTTTTTCCTTCAATAACCGGAGCTTGTGGACTTTCAATCAATGAACCAAACTCTTTAGTTGTATTCCCTGTATTAATAATTGTTATACCATCTTCTGCTAAAAACAGAACTTGATAACTATTAATTACCCAAGACGCACGTAAAATAATTGTTGAATATGTAAGATCAATCTTATCAAATAATTCAGCCACAAAACTACTATCCGTTATTAATTGATTATCTGAAGTTAACCAACCTTGGAATGTCCAGCCAACTAAATTAAAATTGTTTTCTGATAGTTGCGAAACTACTCCAAACTGATGATTAGAATTTGTCATTGTTCCTCTGATATCATGAGTTGCATTCGCTGGTCTATTTGACTCATAAAAAATTGTATAGGTATTTGCGGTCCACGAAGCGACTAGCGTAACATCATTTGCGATTGTCCAAGTACCAGTCATCGGAATATTATTTGTGTTATAGTACCATCCCGCAAATGTATGACCTGTTTTTGTCGGTGTTGGTAAAATATAAGCTGTATCAAATGTTACTATTTGTGAAGATGGCACTAAAGCATTACCGTTATTAACATCAAAAGTAATTCTATAGGTGCTGGGTACAAATTTTGCATAGAACGTTATGTTACCAATTGAACCTTCTGTAATCGCTATGCCTGTAACTGGTATTAAATGATCTGAATCTAGAAACCAACCAACAAAATCAAAACCGACTCTTGCTGGATCTACTAAAGTAATATCTAATGATTCAATTGTAAAAGTACTAGGATTAGTGTTAGTTACTCCTGTTAATGTTGTTCCATTTGAGCTAAATACATAAGTTATTGTATAAATGATTGGCACAAACCTTGCATAGAATGTTATGTTTCCAATCGAACCTTGTGCAATAGCTATTCCTTTAACTCGCTCTGACGAATTAAAAAACCAACCAGCAAATTTATAACCAGTTAATGATGGATTAACTAAAGTAATATCTAAAGATTCAATCGTAAATGTTCCTGGATTTGTGTTAGTCACTCCTGTTAATGTTCTTCCTGTTGAACTATTAAATACATAAGTAATTGTATAAGCAATTGGCATAAATCTTCCATAAAAAGTTCTGTTTCCGGTTGAGCCTTCTAAAATAGCTACGCCTGTAACTGGGGTTAAATGTGCCTCTTCTAAGAACCAACCATCAAAATCATATCCCGCTAACGATGGATTAGCTAAAGTGATATCTGCTGTTTCTGCGTTAAAACCGGCAGGATTGTTATTTGTTACTCCTGTTAAGGTTATTCCAGATGAACTATTAAATACATAAGTAATTGTATAAGCAATTGGCATAAATCTTGCGTAGAAAGTTCTGTTTCCAGTTGATCCTTCTAAAATAGCTACACCTGTGACTGGTGTTAAATGTGCCGCTTCTAAGAACCAACCAGCAAATTCAAAGCTAGCTAACGATGGATTAGCTAAAGTGATATCTGATGATTCAATTGTAAAACTGCTAAGATTTGAATTTGTCACACCCGTTAAAGTAAATCCAGTTGAACTGTTATATACATAAGTAATTGTATACGTTATCGGTGTAAATCTTGCGTAGAAAGTTCTATTTCCAATTGATCCTTCTGTAATAGCTACTCCTGTTACTGGCGTTAGATGCGCGACCTCTAAGAACCAACCAGCAAAATCATAACCAGTTAACGATGGATTAGCTAAAGTAATATCTAATGATTCAATCGTAAATGTTTCTGGATTAGTATTAGTAACTCCTGATAATGTTCTTCCAGTTGAACTATTAAAAACATAAGTAATCGTATAATTAATTGGGACAAATCTAGCGTAGAAAATTCTGTTTCCTGTTGAACCTTCTAAAATCGCTACTCCTGTTACCGGTAATAAATGGGTTGTATCTAAAAACCAACCATCAAAATCATAACCTGCTAACGATGGGTTAACTAATGTAATATCAAGTGATTCAATTGTAAATGAGCTAGGATTAGCGTTTGTTACTCCCGTTAATGTTGTTCCTGTTGAGTTATTAAAGGCATACGTAATTGTATAAATGATTGGCACAAATCTTGCATAGAATGTTATGTTTCCAGTTGATCCTTCTATAATTGCTACTCCTGTGACTGGTGTTAAATGCGCTACTTCTAAGAACCAACCAGCAAAATCATATCCAGCTAACGATGGATTAGCTAAAGTAATATCTAAAGATTCGATTGTAAAACTGCTAGGATTTGAATTCGTTACACCTGCTAAAGTAAGTCCAGTCGAACTGCTATATACATAAGTAATTGTATAAGTTATCGGTGTAAATCTTGCGTAAAAAATTCTGTTTCCGGTTGAACCTTCTATAATTGCTACGCCTGTAACTGGTGTTAAAAGCGTCGCATCAATAAACCAGCCATCAAAATCGTATCCCGCTAACGATGGATTAACTAAAGTAATATCTAAAGATTCGATTGTAAAACTGCTAGGATTTGAATTTGTTACACCTACTAAAGTAAGTCCGGTCGAACTGCTATATACATAAGTAATTGTATAAGTAATCGGTGTAAATCTTGCGTAGAAAGTTCTGTTTCCGATTGAGCCTTCTAAAATAGCTACGCCTGTAACTGGTGTTAAATGTGCCGCCTCTAAGAACCAACCATTAAAATCGTATCCGGCTAACGATGGATTAACTAAAGTGATATCTAATGATTCAATAGTGAATGTTCCTGGATTAGTGTTTGTAACTCCAGTTAATGTTCTTCCTGTTGAACTATTAAAAACATAAGTAATCGTATAATTAATTGGCACAAATCTAGCGTAGAAAGTTCTGTTTCCTGTTGAACCTTCTAAAATCGCTACTCCTGTTACCGGTAATAAATGGGTTACATCTAAAAACCAACCATCAAAATCATAACCTGCTAATGATGGATTTGTTAATGTTATATCTAGTGATGCAACCGTAAAAGAACTTGGGTTTGTATTAGTAACCCCTGTTAACAAAGGACCTGTTGAACTATTAAATACATAAGTAATTGTATAATTAGTCGTTATCCATACTGCCCAAATTTCTCTGTTACCAGTAGTTCCTAAAGCAATAGCAGTTATACTTGGTCCGTTTTCAGTAAAAGACCAATGACTGAACACTAAACCTAAAACGGTTCCTGTAGGATCAGCAAGCGTAACAGTATCAAACATCGTAAATGTTGTTGGATTTGCGGAATTATCGGCTCCTGTATGGACACTCCGATAAGTAATCGTATAAATCATTGGGTTAATATCAGTTACAATATCCACAGTTTCAGTTACATTAGTCAATTCAATCCAGATACCACTAGGTGATTCCAATTCAAATTGCGACCACCAAGCCCTAAAATGAAGACCATTTATAGTTGTTGTAAATAAACCAGGTACTGTATCAGAAACACTGATTGTAACACCATTAATTTGCACATGATTAATATATTGACCAGTATCAACGGTTATTTCCATTAAAATAGTATCTGTAGACACTAATTCCGTTTTAAATGGCGCTGCTCTTGTGATATCAAAAGATGGAACAGAAACTAAACCACTATTAGCCTGATCATTTGTAAAAGAAGCATTAATATCACTGATAAGTACATTTCTTTCTTCAAAAGTCGCAAAATTTAAGTCATGAAATAGTGGATTGCTTGAATCTTCTGTTGTTCTTGTAAAAAATAAAAGATCATGATTACGATTATTTAAATGTTCATTTGTTACCCAAGCGTTAAGCATCTCAAAAACAGAATTACTTCTTTTAGTAAGTGCATCATTGATCAGAACTGTCGTAGCATTTGGCCATAGCGGCGTACCTGTAAAGAATAGTCCATTATTATTAAAATGGGCAATATTTGCCCGACCGCCAGCTCCTGCTCCAGTTAAAACCGGTGGACCAAGATCTAAAGTGCGTAACCAGAAACTATTTTCAATCATAGCCCCAGAATGGAAACCAGCAATACCACCAATCCATCTTGTTGCGCTTGTTGACGTAACTGATCCTGCATTATAGCTATTTAAAACTCTTCCTGCATTACTTCCGACAATGCCACCTGGCCTTCCAGAAGTTGATGCAGAATCAGCTGTTACAGATCCTGTATTAATTGCATTGATAATTGTTCCTGATACAGGATTTTGGCCAACGATACCACCCGCATCACCTGTGCTTGTTAAAGAAAAAGCTGTAACTGAACCAGTGTTTTTACTGTTTGCGATTCGTGAATCAATCCGTCCAACAATACCTCCAACAAATACTGGTGAAACAAATGCTGTATCATAAGTATTAATTGTCATTGCTTCTGCGATTACTATCCCATGGTTAACACTATTTAAAATCGTATGGGCAATACCGGCAATACCACCAGCAAACGCTGAACTATGATTCGTTTTATATAAATGAATAGTTGCCCGATTTGTCGCATTCTCAATAGTTGAATTAAAGCCATGACCAACGATTCCACCTACATGATTTCTAGCTCGGATAAAACTTTCTTCAACCGTTAAGTTTTTAATTGTAGCGCCACTTGTAAAACCAAACAGACCTTGATCATATAACTCATTATCTATGTATATCCCTCGCACCGAAAAACCAGCACCGTCAAAATTACCTAAAAAAGGCCTGGCATTTTCTGAAAGAAAAGTATCAAATCCAATCGGAGTCCATTCATTAGCTGGGGCAGAGTTTTCCCAGTTTTCCCAACCTGTTGTATCATTAAGCAAAATATCATCCATAAGCACAAAGTGTGCTTCAGGATGATTAATTAATATATTATTGTCGTTAACTTCCTGCGCCAGAAAAGCAAGTTGCGAAGCATCTGCTATCTGCCAAGGATTTGTTTCTGTACCGTTACCGCCAGCAAAGTCTGTTGCGATATTAAATTGATTAGCCCAGATTTCCCCACTTAAAACCAAGTTGTTGTCCGCTAACTTTGGCGTAACCAATAAACTGGTAACTGCCAATGTTGTCATAGTAATAATAAATGATATAAAATGCTTCAATTTTTCTTTTCTCCCTTTACTTCCTCATAATTTTTACATGCCAATACAGGATCAAAATAGTACATATACAATTATACAACAATAAGGCCTTAAACAATATGATTTTTTCGTGAAATCGTCCCCGAAAGCATACAAAAATAATTTATTTTTCACGATTAAAAAAATAGTTTTTCCCAAAAAAAGAACTGTGTTTTCACAGTCCTCTAATGTATTAATTAAGTTTTATTTATGGTGTAACTATAAAATTTGCTAACTTATTTATTGTATTTTTTACTAATAATATCCGCAACTAACTTACCATGACCCATAGCTTCAATAACTGTACTGGCTCCCGTAACAATATCGCCACCAGCATATAAATTAGGATATGAACTTGCCTGTTTCTCATCAACAACTATATTCCCATATTTATTACGCTCAATCTCAATATTGTTAAAAAAGCTCGGATTAGCTGACTGACCAACAGCGATAATAACCATATCTGCTTTTATCCCGATAACTTCTCCTGTTGGTTTAAAGGAAGCTCTTCCTGATTGATCAACTTCACCTAAAATCATTTTTTCACAAAGCAAACCTTCAACTTTATCAGTGCCTTTAATTTCTTTAGGGTTCATTAAGAAATTAAATTCGATTCCCTCTTCTTCGGCGTGTTTGACTTCCTCCAGTCGAGCAGGCATTTCAGCTTTTGAACGCCGGTAAACAATTGTTACTTCGGCACCAAGACGCTTAGCGGTTCTGGCTGCGTCTAAAGCAACATTACCTCCACCTATAACAACTACATGTTTATAGGCTTTATATGGTGTATGATATTCTTGTTTATAAGCCTTCATTAAGTTTATTCTCGTTAAAAAGCCATTAGCATAATATACACCTGTTAGATTTTCACCTTTAATATTCAAACCTTTAGGCAAACCAGCTCCGGTTGCGACAAAAAATTCCTTAAAGCCTTTAGTTTCAAGTTCTTTGATTGTGATTGTTTTACCGACGATGACATTCGTTTCTAGTTTAACACCAAGTCCAGTTAATTTATGCCATTCATTAACAATCAACTTTTTAGGTAATCTAAACTCTGGAATACCATAAGTCAATACACCACCAGCTTCATGTAAAGCTTCAAAAACTGTAACCTCAAAGCCTTTTTTGGCTAATTCACCAGCACAAGTCATTCCTGCCGGACCGCTACCAATAATCGCTACTTTAATACCATTAGCTGAAATATTTTTTTCTTTTTTAAGCTTTCCATAATCACCAACAAAACGTTCAAGCTTACCGATATTAATAGCTTGTTCAGGATTTTTTAAACCTAAAACACAATGTTTTTCACATTGAGTTTCTTGCGGACAAACCCTTCCGCAAATTGCTGGTAAAATATTATCTTCGCTAATTTTTTCCAGAGCCAAATCAATATTTGCACTTCTTACTTCTCTGATAAAATCTTTAATTTTAACTTTAACCGGACAACCTTGTTCACAAGGAGCAGTCTTACAAGCCAAACATCTTTTTGCTTCCAGGATTGCACTTTCCAAACTGTAGCCTAGGTCAACTTCCGCAAATGATTTTAAGCGCAAATCATCTTTAAGCAGATTTGTAACTGTGCGCTTATTCATGTTCAGCCTCCAGTTGGCATAAATGTTCTTCAGCTTTAAAAGTCTTCTGTCTTAAAGCCAGTTCGTCAAAATCAACTGCTCTTCCATCAAAGTCCGGACCATCAATACAAGTAAAGCGCGATTCACCATTTATAGAAACACGACATTCACCGCACATTCCCGTTCCATCAATCATAATCGGATTTAAAGAAACAGAAAGCAAAGCCTTAGTTTCTTTACAGAAATCTACGACTGCTTTCATCATTAAAGCCGGTCCGATAATTACAATTTCATTATATACTTTTAGATTCAACTTTTTTAAAACTTCAATAACTGTTCCTTTCAGGCCTTCAGAACCATCATCAGTTGAAAGATAAATATCATGACAAATCGATTCAAAACGCTCTAAAAATAATAGATTATCAATATTTCTAGCGCCAACAATCAAATCGATTTTCGCACCAGCTTGTCTAAAAGCTTTTAATTGCGGATAAAGAGGCGCAACACCAACTCCGCCCGCAACACCTAAAACTCTTTTCTGTTTATTGATTTCTTTTTCTTTTCCTAAAGGGCCGACTAAATCTCTAACAACATCGCCTTCACTTAATTTAGCCAACAACTTAGTCGATAAACCGATTGCCTGAAAAGTTATTTCAATCCAGTCATCATCTGTATCAGAAATTGTTAAAGGGATCCTTTCGCCCTCTTCGCTGATTTTTATAATCACAAAGTGGCCGGGCTTAGCATGCATCGCAATTTGTGGATTAACGATGCGCATTGTATAAGTATCTGTGTTTAGTTGTCTTTTCTTAATTATATTATTCATTGCGCTCTCCAAATTTATTATCAAGTAAATAAAGGTCAGTTAAAGCAATCATAACCGCACTTTCAAGAATTACTGGGGCTCTTAGGGCATAACAAGTATCATGTCTTCCCGTAATTGTTAATGGTTCTATTTCCCCGCTTGTAAAATTATATGTTTCTTGGGTTAAACCAATGCTTGCGCTTGGCTTTAAAAAGACTCTGACAATTAAATCGTTGCTATTTGTAATACCGCCATTTATGCCACCATCGTTATTAGTTTTTGTTTTACCTGATTTATTTACAATTAAATCATTATATTCACTACCTAATAAATCTATCGCTTTAAATCCCGCCCCAAATTCGACTGCTTTAACGCCGGGAATTGAAAAAAGCAAAGCCGATATCTGACTTTCAACTGACTGAAAAAATGGTTCTCCAAGTCCTTTTTGACAGTCTTTAACAGCAATTTCAATAATCGCACCAACTGAATCTTTGTTTTTTTCTATTTGTTTTAGATAATCATCAATTTTAGTTAAATCCGTTAAAGTACCAACTTGTACTAAATGACTTTCAATTTTCCAGTTTTTCATTAAAGAAGCAATATAGCCGGCAGCGCAAATCGCTACAGTCATTCTTCCGGAACTTGCGCCTCCACCTCTATGATCATTAAAACCTAAATACTTTTCCTTATTTACTAAATCAGCGTGCGAGGGACGTGGTTGTTCTATAAGCAATTGATAGTCACTGGCGTTTGTATTTTCATTTTTAAAAGTTATGACTAAAGGTGATCCTGTTGTTAAACCATTAAAATAACCACTTTTAATTATTGGCTTATCGCTTTCTTTACGCAAAGTTGTGCCTTTTTTAGTTGGCTTACGCAACTCGAGCCAAGCTTCCAAAGCTTTTAAATCGAGTTTTAAACCTGGCTTAACGTTATCAATAATAATCCCAATTTCTTCCTGATGGGAAGCGCCATAAAGAGTAATCTTAAAAAGTGTACCAAAACTATTCATAAAAACGCTCCTTAAATAAGCTCTTTAACTCAGCACTAGTCAACTTTTGGTTAGTAAAGATTTCATAACTTTTGATTGCTTGCCACAACAAAAAGCCAAACCCATTCTGTCTATCTTTAAAACTTCTTAAAAAAGGTGGTACTTTATCTTGATAACTTAAATCATAACCTGACTTAAAATTAACAGCTAGCTGAGAAGCAAAATCTGTTAAATCGTGACCAGTAGCATTGATAACCATTTCGCCGGTTTGACTTAATGCTTCCTGATAGCTAATAACTTTATTAAAATCCTTATTATCTGGATTTCTGGAAACTACCGTTACATTTGCGCCTAATTTAATCAATGCATAATTAACGGCTTTTGCGGCGCCACCTGTCCCTAATAATAAAACCGATTTTCCTTGCAGATCATTTTTAATTGTTTTATGAAACCCTATCCAATCGGTATTGTAACCTTTAACAAGTCCTTTTTCAAATACTACGACATTTACAGCACCAATCTCTTGTGCAGACTTTGACATTACATCAAGATAAGGAATAATTGTTTCCTTATAGGGAGCCGTTATATTAAAGCCCGAATATTTTCCGTTTTTCAAACCAGCAATCATCTTCTTTAAGTCCTGTTCCTGACTTGGAAATAACTGATAACTCGCATTATCAAACTTCAGCTTAAAAAAATTGTTATGCAGTTTAGGTGATAGACTATGACTAATATTAGCGCCAATCAAACCAAACTGTTTAGTAATCTGGATAGCTTTAGAAATTTCAAAAATTGTCTGATAAAACTTTAGGTAATATTGATGATAAGTTGGATTAGTAATTAAGGGTTTGTATTTTTCGACTAAGTCACTTTCACGCTTTGGATCATAAGTTGCTAAATTAGCTTCTTCTTTGGCTTCTTTAACTAAGGAAATAATTTTTAGTCGCTCATTAAATAATTCTATTATTTTAGTATCAATTTTTTCGAGATCTTTACGCAAATCAGCTAATGACATAATTACCTCCAAGTTTTTTGAAATCATTTAAAAACTCTGGATACGATTTATTAATCACAGAGAAATTTTCAATCATCACCGGGCTTTCACAGCGCAAACTAAAAATAGCTAAAGCCATTGCGATTCGATGGTCATCCCAGGAATTTAAAGTAACATTCCCCGGATAACTGTTTTTTCCTTCAACAATTAAACCATCTTCTGTTTCAAAAATCTTAACCCCAGCTTTTTTTAATTCTGAAGTGATTGCCTTAAGACGATCGCTTTCTTTAATTTTTAGACGCTTACCATTAGTTAGAGTCATTTTACCAGTGCTATACGCCCCAATAACCGCTAAAATTGGTCCAAGGTCAGGTGTTTCTGCCAAACTGATTGTTTGTCCTTTTAAACAAGCCTTGGAAGAAATAAGTTTATCTTCTTTAAAATCAATAAGCGCATTCATCTTTTGAAGGATATCAAGAATCTTTTTATCTCCTTGTAAAGAATCTTTATTAAGACCAAGTAAATTAATCGCACCACTAAGACAAGCAGCGGCTAACCAGAAAGCGGCCTGAGAATAGTCCCCCTCAACTGTAAAGTCACCGTTTTTATATTTTTGTCCGCCTTTAATCGAAAATTCCCGATAGTTCTTATTTTCAATTTTCACTCCAAAATTCTTTAAAACATTAATCGTCAAATCAACATAAGTCTTTGATTCCAAACCATCACTTACGATAAGTTGGCTATCATTTTCCAATAAAGGTAAAGCCATAAATAATCCAGATAGAAACTGACTTGATACTTTTCCGGTAATCTGATATTTTCCAGCTTTAAGCTGACCTTTAAGATTTACTGGTAGTTGTTCATCTTTAGTAGTTAAATCAATACCCATTTCTCTTAAAACAGTATATAAAGGTTCCATTGGCCTTGTTGGTAATTTTTTTTCACCAGTAAAAGTAAGTTTATTCCATGAACTTAAAGAAACAGGCACCAAAAAGCGCAAAGTACTTCCTGATTCCTGACAATTTATAACTAATGAGGTATTCATTTTTTCAATACCAGTAACAATCGTTTTCGTACCTTTATTGATGGTTGCGCCTAAAAAAGAAAGGCCAGTAACTGTCGCATCAATATCATCAGAAAAATCTATTTTGTCAATAACTGACTTTCCCTTGGAAAGGGCGGCGCAAATCAAATAGCGATGCGCTAAACTCTTTGAAGCTGGAACCGATATTTCACCTTGCAGCGTTCCTGAATAAATTTTTATTTTCATTATACCGCCTCCGCTAATTTAATTAGTTCGACTAATTTTAGCTGTTTGATTACACTTTCCCCCAAGTTACTCACTAAAATATAACTTATTTTATTACTTAAGTTTTTCTTATCATAGCTAAGGAAGCTAACAACTTCATTAACTGGCATTTTTACAATAGATAATTGAAGTTTTTCACATAAATTATGAAACTCTTCCAATAAATAACTAGGAGTCAGATTAAGTTTAATGCCTATTTTAAAAGCAATCTCCATACCACTTAAAACCGCTTCACCATGCGAAATTTCATATTTACTATATGCTTCAAGGGCATGACCAAAGGTATGGCCAAAATTTAAAATTTGACGCTTACCATTATCGCGATAATCTTCTGTTGTTATTTCGGCCTTAGCATTTAAGCATTTATTAATAACTAAGTCTATACTTCTATCATTCTTTAAATCATCAAGTATCCTTTTATCATAAATAAAACCATATTTCAGCACTTCGGCTAAACCACTTTTATAATCCTTTTTAGATAATGTATTTAAAAATTCTGGATTGACAATTATTTTGTCTGCGGCATAAAAACTTCCTAAAACATTTTTGACATTATTAAAATTAATTCCGCATTTTCCACCTAAAGCACTATCGGTCATTGCCAAAAGTGTTGTTGGAATCTGAATAAATTTAATGCCTCTAAACATTGTAGCCGCAATAAACCCAGCAATATCTCCTATCGTACCGCCACCAATAGCTATTAAAATTGAATCGCGCCTAATCTTGTTTTTTATTAATTCTTCAACGATTAATTGATAGCTAGAAATACTTTTTACTGTTTCTGAAGCAGCCAGGGAAATTTTTATTGCTAGATTTGAAAAATTAATTTTATCTTGATATAACATTTCAACATTTTCATCGATTAAAAGAAATCCGCCAGCTAATGATTTATTTATTAGCGAAAAATCACTATCAATAATTAATTCAGTATTTTTGTTTTCAGAAACCTTAATGATTTTTTTCATGATATTTTTTTATCAATTAATGGCGCAATTTTCTTTAAATCCCTAATTAACTGTCCGAACTTTTCCGGCTTTAAAGACTGTATGCCATCAGAAAGCGCACAATCGGGATTATTATGAACTTCAATCAAAAGACCATCAGCTCCTACCGCCAGGGCGGCTCTGGAAAGACCATTAACGTAACTATGATGACCAGAGCCATGCGACGGATCAACAAATACTGGTAAATGCGATAATTCCTTAACCGCAAGCACTGCTCCTAAATCAAGACAATTACGCAAGGTATTATCAAAGGTTCTGATTCCGCGTTCACATAAAATCACATTAGGATTACCATAGCTTAATAAATATTCAGCTGAAAATAGCCATTCTTCGATAGTAGCAGCTAAACCTCTTTTTAATAAAATTGGTTTATTAATTTTTCCTAAGGCTTTAAGCAGTTGGAAGTTTTGCATATTTCTGGCTCCGACTTGAATAATATCACAATATTCAATGAACTCATTTAAAAATTCAGCATCAGGAATTTCAGAAATAACTGGCATCTTTAAAGATGTTCCAACTTTATTTAATAATCTTAAACCTTCAATCCCTAAACCTTGAAAAGCATAAGGACTAGTTCTTGGTTTAAAGGCGCCTCCTCTTAAGATTACAGCACCAGCTTCTTTACAGGCTTTCGCAGTTTCTAAAAGTTGACTTTCTGATTCAACACTACAAGGTCCGCCAATAATCGTAAAATTGTTACCCCCAATTTTAAGACCCTTAATATCTATAATAGTTTCTTTTTGCTTTTTACCAGCTAAAGGATATTTTGGTTTGATTATTTCTTCGATAAAAGAGAAAACATTTAATTCACTGAAATCAAAATTTTCTGGAACTTCCAGGTTAAGCTGATTATCATAAACTAATTTATGTTTATCAAGATATGCCAATAAAACTTTTTGTTCTGTTTCATTTACATCACTATTAAGTTTAATTCTGATTTTCATCGTTTTTCTCCTTTCTCTTTTTATTTAGACGAAATTTTACAAAAAAGCGAACTGCTTTAAAAGTAAATTTTTCCATTTTCCGTTTAACAAGTTTTAGTTCCTCACTAATACGTATCTTTTGTGGGCAATGCGGCTCACATTTTTTACAATGTATGCAAAGTGAAGCGTAACTGTGTTTCGTGCCAAACAATCCGGTTACTTGCATATACTGCAATTTACTTTTGCGTTTAGAGACATTAAAATATTCATTATATAAATTAAAGCAACTAACAATATCGACTTTTTTCGGACAAATTGGCAAACAATATCCACAGCCTGTACAATCAACTCTGATATTTTCCAGAATTAATTTTCGGGCTTCGCTATATATAGCAATTTCTTCCTTTGAAAGTAGCTTAGCCACTTTTGTGATTTTTAGATTAGTATCTATTTCTGCAATTGTCCGCATCCCCGACAAAACCAAACTGACTTTTGGTTCAGACAAAGGATAACGTAAAGCAATTGAGACAAAGGATTCTTCAGGAAAATTTTTCCTGAAGAATTCCTGAACTTTATGCGGTAGATTCTTGACTAACAGTCCGCCTCTTAAAGGCTCCATTACCAAAACCAGAATATTTTTTAAAGCTGCATATCTGATACCTTCGATTCCTGCCTGATTATATTCATCAAGATAATTATATTGGACCATACAAAAATCAAAGTGATAATAATCAATAAGCTCGATAAAGTCGTTTTTAGAGCCATGAAAGGAAAAGCCGATATTACGAATTTCACCGCTCTCTTTTTTAGCTAAAATCCAATCCTTGAGCCCCAAGTCAAATAATTTTTTCAGGGTTTTAATGTCTCCTAACATATGAAGAAGATAATAATCGATGTAATTAGTTTTCAACCTTTTCAGAGAAATATTAAAATATTTATCAAAATCACTTGAACGCTTAATTAAAAAAAGCGGCAGTTTTGTTGCTAAAAAAACTTTCTCACGATAACCATCCTTTAAAGCCCTACCAAGCATTTCTTCATTCTTGCCGTTTTGATAAATATAGGCAGTATCAATAAAATTAATACCTTGGTCAATCGCATATCGGATTGTCTTTTCAGCATCACTACCACTTATCCGCATTGCTCCAAGACCTAAAAGAAATAACGGATTAGCCGCCATAAAATTCATTTATTTTGTCAACCAAATAATCTACGTCATCCTTTTCAATATCCAGATGTGTCATAAAACGATATGTTTCATTACTGTCTGCTGGCAAAATTTTGATTTTATGCTTCAATAAAAAATCTTCAAGTCCTTTTTTTGGATGATTAAAATAACAGAAAACCATATTAATATCTCTTTGTTTATAGTTAATTCTAACAAAAGATAACTTTTCAAGTTTTTCGGTTAGATAAGCCGCATTACTATGATCTATCTTTAATTTTTTAATGTTATTGTCTAAAGCATAAATTCCCATTGCGCCTAAGATTCCAACCTGCCTCATACCACCACCTAAAAGTTTTCTTTTGAGGCGTGCTTTTTCAATGAAATCAAAACTACCAACAAGCATTGAACCAATAGGTACTCCTAGACCTTTAGAAAGACAAATGCTGACTGTATCAACATTTTCCACTAACTTTTCGGCACTTATGCCTAAAAAGGTTGTGGCGTTAAAAAGGCGGGCACCATCTAAATGCACTGGTATTTTTTTGGCATGGGCAATTTTACAGACCTGATCAACATATTCTTTCGAAAGAACTTTCCCGCTATAAGCATTTTCCAAACAAATAAGTGCTGTTCTAGCAGTAAAGATATTGCCTTCAGAAATTGTTGACTGAAGTTTAGCTAAATCAAAATATCCGTTATCACTTTCCATAGTATATAACTGAACCCCGGCAATTACTGCGCTCGCTCCAGACTCATAAACTTTGATATGAGAATTTTGATCAACAATTACTTCTTCACCCCTTTGAGCATGGACAAATAAAGCCAATTGATTAGAAAATGTTCCGCTTGGCACAAAAAGTGCACTTTCTTTACCTAAAAGCCCAGCTAATTTTTTTTCCAGACTTTTAATCGTTAAGTCATCTTCAAAAACATCATCATCATATTGATAATTAAAAATTGTTTCTAACATTGCTTTACTTGGTTTTGTTACTGTATCTGAACGAAAATCTCTATATTTCATTTTAGTTCCTCCTAATAGGGAAATTTATCAAAATCTTCAGCGACTAATCGCAAAGTAGTCCACTCGTCTTGCGTTTTAGCACCAATCTTATTATAAAACTTTAAGGAGTTTTCATTCCAATTCAGACAACTCCACTCAATTCTTCCGCAGTTAGTTTCTTTGGCCTTCTTAATTAAATAACGGAAAACTTCCTTACCGATTCCTAAGTTTCGATAAGCCTCTTTAATAAAGACATCTTCCAGATAAAGACCTTTCTTTAATAAAAAAGTTGAAAAGTTATAAAAATATAAGGCAAAACCAACAATGTTGCCTTCATAAGCTAACAAAATTGCAGCTGCACTTTTCTCTATAAACAAAGCTTTATAAAGACTTTCTTTATCTCTGACAACCTGATGCTCAAGATGCTCATAAACCGCAAGTTCATAAATTAAATCCAAAATTAAAGGAATATCACTTTCTTGCGCTTCATTGATTTTAATCTTCATAAATTTCTCCCTTTAACTGATAAAAATCACATTCCGTTATCTTAACAAGAAAGCTTTCACTAATATTTAATTTTTTCTTACTCTTAAAGATTATCCGTCCGTCAATTTCATCAGGCGCAAAATAATAATTACGACCATAATAAAGTTTCTCTGTTTTGTCATAACCTTCCACAATAACTTCTTCAACTTTGCCAATAAATTTTTCCAAATGGTTTAAGCTGATCCAGGATTGCTTTTCCATAATGCTATTTAAGTATCCCATGCTCGCATCTTTTTGCGGTACAGGCCTTAAAAAGCTAGCTGTTCCTTCTTCTGGTGAATATAAAAAACTACCTAAATGATTAAATTTTATTTCCTCAATAAAAGTTTTTAAAATTAAAAAATCTTCCTCAGTTTCTTCTGGAAAGCCCAGCATAACAGTTGTCCTTAAAACAGCATTCGGAATTTCTTTAATTTTAGCAAACAAGCTTTTTAATTGTTTTTGACTACCACGTCTGTTCATTAACTTTAAGATCTTATCAGAAGCATGTTGAATAGGAATATCAAAGTAAGGAATCATTTTTGTTTCATTTTTTATAAAATCAAGCAAACAATCAGTTATTTCATCAGGGTAAAGATAAAGTAATCTGACTTTAAAATCGCCTTTTATTTCCGTTATTGCTTGTAATAAACTAGTCAGATTTTCTTTTTCAGCTAAATCATTGCCGTAATTAGTTAAATCCTGAGAAATAAGTACGATTTCTTTAACTTTTTGTTTAATAAGTAACTTTGCTTCACTAATTATTTCCGCTTTTAACCGACTTTTATAGTTACCCCTGATTAAAGGAATAGCGCAGTAAGAACATTTGTTATCACAACCATCGGAAATTCTAAGATAAGCCAAATGCGAATATGTTGAGCGAACTCTTTTTTCAAAGTCTAGTCTTTTATCACTAAACTTTTCATCCTTAAAAAAATCCGCTAAAACCTTACCGATTTTTTCATAGTCTTTTAAAGGGATTATTAGATCAACTTCCGGCAAACTTTCTTTCAATTCTTCGATATATCGTTCTGCCAAACAACCACTTACGATAACCGGCCTTTTTTTAGTCCGATAATCGAGCATTTCCAAAATCATCGCAATTGACTCTTTTTTAGCATCTTCCACAAATCCACACGTATTAATTATTATACAGTCACTTTCTTCCGGTTTTGTGACTATCTCACCGTTTACTTGTGCAAAAAGTCCTAAAATGAGTTCACTATCGACAAGATTTTTCGTACATCCCAAAGAAACCAAACAAATTTTCATTTCATATTACCTCAATTATAGCTATTTTATCACAAAATCAGCTAAAAATCAAGACAGACTTTAGCTGTTATCTACTTTTAATTATCACTTCTAATATGAAAAAAAATCATTTTTAATACTTTCAAAAACTATCTTGCTAAAAACGCAAAAACATGTTATAATATTCGACATAAGGAGCGTTTTTAATGGAAAAATTGCCAAAATATTTGACAGAATATCTGAATAATCTCCAAAAAGTCGCTTGGCCTCAGTATGATAGCCTGCCCGACATGGATTTATATATGGACCAGCTAATTACTTACGCTGATCGCCTTAATTATCTTCTGACTAATAATATTAACGAAAAGATTATTACTAGTTCAATGATTAATAATTATGTTAAGCAGGAAGTCATCTTAAGCCCCGTCAATAAAAAATATCAGCGCGATCATTTAAGTAAGATTCTAACTCTTTCTGCCTTAAAAAAAGTTTTAAGTATTGATGACATCAAAAAATTCTTTGATCTTCATGATATAAAGGAAACTAAAAACGACTATAATGATTTTACCGCAATTTTAAGTGAAAAGCTAAAAAAAACATCTAGTGCTGTTTTAGAAGAAACCTCAAAGTCTGAAGAGCCTAATTATCAAGCTTTGCTTATTAATTTATTACTTGAGGCTTATGCTAATGTTTTAATCTCTGAACAGGTTATTCAAGCTTTAGAATTCACCAAGAAAAATAAAAAGGCTAAGAAAGTTTCTGCTTAGTCTTTTTTCTTGTCGGATTTTAGCGGACGATTACGGCATAAACTACAAAAAAAGATGATATAATTTAAGTTGCCCCAAATTATGAGAAAAAGCTGAAAATCAAAATAAATTATAAATCTAATCAAATAATAAAAATAAGCATTTACGCTTTCTTTTTTCTAAAAAAAATAAAAAAATTAGGAGGACAATATTTTGTCAAAAAAATACACTAACAAATCTTTTTTATTATTATTTTCTTTAATTATCATATTAATGATTAGCACACTGTTTATAACCGCTAACAATTCTCTTCCAATAAATGAAGATCAAAGACTTTTTGCAGGGGGCACATCACATTCACTTGTCTTAATAGGTAATGATTTATGGGCTTTTGGTGAAGGTACTAACGGACAATTAGGTAATGGTACTACTGAAAATAGTTTAGTCCCGATATCTATTGGTGATTATGATACTTGGCAAAGTGTAACTTCCGGTAATTTATTTTCAATTGGTTTAAAGACTGATGGCACACTTTGGGGCTGGGGACGCAATAATTTTGGTCAGTTAGGTCTTGGCGTTGAATCACAGGAAATCTTTGATAGTCCCGTGCAAATCGGCACAAATTCTGACTGGATTAGCGTTTCAGCTGGAAGTTTTCATGTCTTAGCTTTAAGGGCTGACGGCACTATCTGGTCTTGGGGCCGTAATAACTGGGGCCAAATCGGTGATGGCACATCAGGAACACTAGTTCCCGAACCCCAACAAATAGGAACTGATTCTGAGTGGACTCAAATTGTTGCGGGAGGCGATAGTTCCTTTGCGATTAGAGATGATGGTTCTCTTTGGTCTTGGGGCAGTAATCAATTTGGACAACGGGGGCGTATTGGCAATGGCTGGCTTCCTGGATTGATTGGGACTAATGAAGTTTGGGAAACTGTAACTGCTGGTAATACTCATGTTTCAGCTATTCAAGATGATGGTTCACTTTGGTCCTGGGGCAGTAATACTTTTGGCGAACTAGGTAACGGCACTAATATTAATCAGAGTTTTCCTGAACTAATAAATTACGATAATGATTGGCAATATGTCACAGCTGGCACGGATTTTACAATTGCTTTAAAAACTGATGGCACACTCTGGGGCTGGGGACGCAATAATTTTGGTCAGTTAGGCAATGGTACTTTTACAGATAGTAATGTTCCTGTTGCAATTACTGGCGATGATTGGCAATATGTCGCAGCTGGTCACGGACATGTTATGGCTTTAAAAGCCAATGGTTCAGTCTGGACTTTTGGTTTAAATCATAATGGTCAGCTTGGTAATGATAGCACAATCAATAGTTACTTGCCGATTATGATCTTTGATACACCGTCTTATCAAATAACAAGAAATCCAATTTTAAATACGATATTTCCAAGTGCAACAGTTGGTTATACTACTCAGGAAGCTAATACTTTTACTATAACTAATAGCGGTAACCAAGTAACAGGTACTTTAACGATAACGATTTCTAGTAATAGTTTTATTGCATCAACAAACACCTTAACTAGTATTAACCCTTCTGCCTATGAAACTTTTAACGTTAGACCGGCTGATGGCCTAGCTGTTGGCACTTATGAAGCAACAATTACTGTAGCGGGAAGAAATGGTATTGAGGCTTTATTTTCTGTTAGTTTTACCGTAAACCCTTTACGCGAAGTTACTATTAATTACGGAAGCGGATCTGGTTTGTATACGCCTGGTGACTTAGTAACAATTACAGCTGGTTCGCCTGCTTCTGGCTATCGCTTTTCTAATTGGCAAGTAATTCAAGGTGCGGTTACTCTTACTGATCCATTAGCAACTACAACAACTTTTACAATGCCGGAAACTGACTTAATAATTACTGCAATTTTTGAACGAATCATCTCAACAATCACTGTCCAAAGTACTGGTAATGGTACGGTTTCGGCTGATTCATCCAGTGCTTTTTATGGTAGCCTTGTTACTTTAAGTACAACACCAGATTACGGCTTTCGTTTTAAAGAATGGCGAGTATTAAGTGGCGAAATAACAATTACTGACAATCAATTTGTAATGCCGGGCACCGACATAGTTATTGAAGCTATTTTTGAAGCGATAATTCACACTATTACAATTAATTATGATAACGGTCTTGCATCTTCTGATTTAAATCAAGCGTCTTACCAGACACTAATAACTTTAAGTTATACTGCTAACTTTGGCTTTCGTTTTAAAGAGTGGCTGGTTCTTGAAGGAAATGTTACGATAACCGACAATCAGTTTATTATGCCAAACGAAAATGTTGTTATTAAGGCTCTTTTTGAAGCAATTACCTTTTCAGTCATAGTCAATAGCGATGGGAATGGCACTGTAGCTACAGATTTAAGTCAAGCTGAAGCGGACACAATTATTACTTTAAGCGCGACTCCAAATGCCGGTTATCGCCTTAAGGAATGGCAAATCATCGAAGGTGTAGTAACTATTAACTCCTATAATCAGTTTATGATGCCCCAAAGCAATGTAATCGTGCGCGCTGTTTTTGAACGAATACCTTTTTCCATCAGAACTTTAAATGATGGTAACGGCACACTTATAGCGAACCTTTCTAACGCTACTTTCGGCACAAACATTATTTTAACTGTTGCTCCTAATGATGGCTACCGCTTTTTGCGCTTTGAAATAATTGAAGGTAACATTACTATTTCTAACGATCGGTTTGTTATGCCTACAGAGAATGTAGCAGTCAGAGCAATCTTTGAAGCTTATCCGACAAGTTTTCCTTGGCGCAATTTAGGTATTGCGGTCGGATTAACTTTCTTAGGTGCAATTGCGGCATTTATTGTCATCAGAGAGTTAAGAAAACGAAAAACAAATTAATGAACAAAACGAAAATAAATTTTCGATACGGAGCCGATGCCCCTTTTTTACGAAGTTACAGTTGAACTTGTAATCGTAAAGGTATTGTTAGACCGCTATTCCTCAAACTCTGAATTACTTCATCGTCTTTGGGTTTACTTTTTGCCATTATATTT
>Ga0123352_10000906_pt1 | contig 37717 bp, 19 predicted proteins | sample TergutLab28metaG_FD_89700 | JGI IMG/M metagenome (GOLD analysis project Ga0123352, IMG submission 89700) | Labiotermes labralis P1 segment gut microbial communities from Petit-Saut dam, French Guiana - Lab288 P1 | ecosystem: Host-associated > Arthropoda: Insects > Digestive system > Gut ... | reverse complement strand
TAGTAGTAGTAGTAGTGGTCGTGCTGGTGGCAGTAGTAGTGGTGGTGGTAATAGTAGTAGTGGTGGTGGTAGTAGTAGTAGTAGTAGTAGTAGTGACAGTAGTGGTGGTAGTAGTACTAGTGGTAGTAGTTGTGTAGTAGTAGTGGTATTAGTGGTGGTGGTCGTGCTGGTGGCAGTAGTAGTGCGGTAATACTGTACTACTAGTAGTAGTGGTACTGATAGTGGTAGTGGTAGTGGTAGTGGTGTTTGTGGTAGTAGTAGTGGTAGTAATATTAATGCGGTGGTAGTGGTGTTGCTGGTAGTGGTAGTAGTGGTAGTAGTAGTAGTAGTGCTAGTAGTAGCATTAGTAGTGGTGGTTGTAGTAGTAGTAGTAGTAGAAGAAGATTTTTGTTGTTGTTCAGGTACATGTCACTGTCAAGTATACAAAAATACTGAGTGTTGCACAAGAGTGTTTATATGTTTAATTTATGTCACCGTCAACAACCAAATTATATGTACCAGTTTTTGAAAGCAGTGATATTCCAGCTAATTAACACTCTTTTCTTACGTTAGATATGAACGCTGCACTGAAACAAAAGAAAGTTCTTTTGCTTGTGTCTTTGTTTAGAGGTACACTTTGGTTAAACAGTTCGTAATGACCAATCAATCCGTAGTTTCTTAGTTTTTAGGCGCCTTCGCAAAATTTAGGTAAGCGAAAAGCGACTATTAGTTTCGTCATGCCTGTCCGTCCGTCTGTCCGCATGAAACAACTCGACATCCACTGTACGGATTTTCATGAAATTTGGCATATGGGCATTTTTTGAAAATCTGTAGAGAAAATTTAAGTTCCATTAAAATCTGACAAGAATAACGAGTACTTTACATGAAAACAGCTTTATATTTGATAATGTCTCTTTCATTTCGTCTTAGAATGGAAAATGTTTCTGACATATTTGTAGAGAAAATCAAAACACACATCTCTGTTTTTGTATATGATTTATTGATGATTAGGAACTCCCTGAAGATGATTAAAATAGATCGAAACATGTCGGAGTTACGAAAAATGGTGTGTAAAACGTATAATTTTAACCTTAGTGCATTGGTTGGTTTTATTATCTGAATTATTTCTTAATGCACGGACATGAATAACTTACACGTTTTGTGTTCAATAACTTTTTTTCGAAAATCACACCGTTTATGAGATAGTGCTGAATAATACTGTAGAGCCGGGCAGGCCACAGATGACAATATGGTGCATGCGCATGGCATGCTGGGAATCTTAGGCTAGAGAAACGCACTCAGAATATGTAATACTTATTGCTTTTCCATTGGAACAATGGTTGCTCGAATGCGCCTCAATGTTACGTTATTAGCACATTGCCTGCCTATTGTGTTACCATAGAACATTTTCTGAGATGAGACGGAATTAATCAATAAAGGAGCAGTAAGTATTAAGTATTGTGTTTGCACGTTTGTATTCTTGTGTTAGTTATCCGGCATACAAAGCATATCTCTCCAAAGCATTATTACATTTTCATGTGTGGCATGTCTGGATGTACCATATTTTGCACATTATCTTTTAAGCGGTACGATTTTCGGGAAAAAAAATGTTTTGAACATAAAATGTTTGTTTTGATTTTCTGCAAAACTTTCGTCTGAAACGTTTCTCACTCTAAGAAGAATGTAGCGAGATAGTACCACAAACCTGCATAGATCTTCACGTAAATTACCCGTTATTGTTTTCAGATTTTAATGAAACTTGAATTTTCTTAACAGAATTTCGAAAAAATCCTCAAATATCAAATTTAATGAAAATCTGTTTATTGGGAGCCGATTTGTTCCATGCGGAAGGATACACCGACATACAGACCGACGGAGAGACAGATAGACAGACAAACAGATAGACAGTTAGAAAGATAGGTAGATAGAGGGACAGAGATACAGACATAGCGTAGGTAGATAGAGGGGCAGAGATACAGACATAGCGAAACTTGCAGTCGCTTTTCGCAGTTTTACGAACGCGCCCAAAACGAGAAGTCACGTTTCTCTTTCCCTTACTATTAGGTATACGTTACACATTGAGAATATTTGTGAATAATATTCATACCAGCCCTCGTGAGTTTTCGTATAAACGGGTAGGATATTGCATTTTGCAATAGAAGCCGGTATAGTGAAATCGTTCTAGTGACCAGGGGGTTGCATCCTGGACGTGTGAGGAATCGTGTTTGGATTATTTCGAGGGGCACATTGCTATCTCTTCCCAAAAACGTTTAGACAGGATCTGAGGCTTACCCACCTTCCTCTTCATTTGCTAGCTAGGGTAAAATGGTAGGGGCCTGAAGCCGCTTACTCCTTCCTCAGCTGATGATGTTAGGATTGAATGGTTCTGTACTTCGTCTACCCCATACGTTTTCATGACGTACACATTGACACTTTAGTTTACAAGGACGTTCAATAAATAGAGCAAGTTGTTGAGAAAAATCGGTAGAACGAGCAAACAGGAAATGTGGTTTCAGTACAAACATACGCAAGTAGAATGGACGTACTGTATTATAAGCACTGTTGATTGGTCATGAATTCTGGGATTGAGATGTCATAGCGTAACACTGACTGTCGTAAGTTATTTGAAACATAAAATGCGTTACGAAGTTCTGTAGAGGATAAAGTATTTCGCAAATTATCTCCAGTGCTTCACTTCGAACAGGATATATTTGCTACCATAATTACATGCCGTGCCAAAAAAGTGACATGTACTGCTAACCGTGTTGACTAATCATGTGTAGCAATGTCCCTTGCCTGAATCACTTTATTTGAGGTCAGCCATTTCTACGGAAAATTACCATAGACCATTAAATGCAAGTGACAGAAGTGGCTAATTTAAATTTCCCGAATTCATAAATAAAATTCCCGCGAGACGCCCCAGCCATGAGTGTGGCGATGGCACATTCTGTGAGCCAGTCTTGCTGGAACCGCATTCCCAACAGAAGTTCTGGACCATATAAGAATGTCATTACTCTTTCCACATAACATTCAAAATTAATGGTAACATTCTCTGTATAGGCATCCTTGAAGAATAAGGCCACAGACTACATTTGGAGGACGCATCGCACTTAAGAGTTAGAGGCGTATCTTCTACCGAAGACGGTTACAAAAACGAGTCGGCGTTATAATTGTGCATGCTGTTATTAACTGAACGATAATATCCTGATTGGTTATTAGGTTATGTTACAATGCCATGTCAGCTAATGAGGTTATTTGGCATCCAATACGATACCGTTACGCAAAGATGATTGTGTTTGATGATGTTGATATGTGTGTGAGGAAGACTTCGCGATTTAATGCGTTTACTTTGAAGGAGGAGAGGAAAATATAACGACTAACGGGCAATAAAATTCTCGGTCGGTATTCGAACCTTGTTCACTCTTAATACTAGGCAGAGAACTGATCAATGTACAGACTACCCACTCATTGATGTAATCAGTAAGCAGTATTCAAAGATGACGCTTGCAAGACTACCTCCAGTAGAACGTTGTAACATATAATTTTTACGACAACATTTATGTACGAAATTGATGTCCAGGAGTATGAGCTGGATATAAATCACTCAGTAAAGTGACAAATTTTGGACCAAATGACAAGGGGTCGATTCTGTATTTTCTCTTCGCTTCTGCGTCAAGACCATATCAGAGATCCATTCAGTCTCTTAACGCAGCTAATACCATATTCTCTTTACCACGAGTAAAGTAGATTTAAGCTGACTACCTGTGATAGGCATTGAATGAGGGACTGGGTGGCACTCAGAACCGATATTGTCTCCTTGAAGTCACACTTGCATCTGCCGGAAATCAAGCCACGATTCTTTGGTTACTGAGTCTGTACCATGCTCACTACTCCACCCACGCTACCTCAGCTTCTGTCTTAGTGTAGTGGCAAAGCTGGTAGTGAGCGAAACGTTGGTGCTACTTTCCCGGATATTTTTGTTGCGTATTCCTTAATTAAGCGCACAAAATTCTAGGCTGTTTGTGCACGGTTAGAAAATTTACGTCGCGGCGTTATATGTCACAGAAATCGTAAGTTTTTTTTTAAGTAGTTCTATGTACTGTTCAATTGCTGTCATCATGCACCCGCTCTTAGTGTGATATGCACTCGACTTCCCACAGCGTGTCCGGAATTTCCGTTTTTAGGCGTGCTCGCAAAATTGCGAACAGCGAATATCAGCTTCGTCGTGTGTGTCTGTCCTCCGTGTTTCCTCATGGAACAACTCAGCTCTTACTGAAGGAATTTTCATAAAATTTGATATTTGAGAATTTATCGAAAATCTCTTGAGAAAATTAATGTTTCGCTAAAATCTGACAAGGATAACGGGTACTTTACATGGAGACCAACACACATTTCTGATCCTGTCTCGCTCAGTTCTTCTTACAATGAGAAATGTTTCAGAACAAAACTGTAGAAAATCGAAACACTTTTTATGTTCAAGAACTTTTTTTTTTCGAAAATTGTGCCGTATATGAGATAATGTGGAAAATATTGTACAGCGGGGCAGGCTACATATGACAATATGACGCATGCGCATTGCATGCTGAATAACTAAGGCAACTAACACACACTTAGAATAAGTAATGCTTATTGTTTTTCCAGTTGATGGAGACACGGCGTTACCAGCCGGAAGGTCTCGGGTTCGATTCCCGATGGTGTCATTGGAATTTTTCATTAACACAACCCTTCTGTACGCGCTATTGTCCCGGGTTTGACTCAGCCTCTAACAGAAATACGAACCAGGAATATTTCCTGGTAGCTAAATACGGCCGGTGTGTAGGGCTGACAGCCTTACCACCTTCATGTGCCCATTGTCTTGAAATCCGAGAACCTTAGCCTGCAGGAACCCTTAGGGCCTGTCCAGACCTGTACAGGGATTGCATTACGTTTTGGTTTTATTGCTTTCCTACTGCAACAGCGGTTGCACTAACACGCATATTTTTTTAAGTTATACCTACTTACGTTGCCTGCCTTCTTGTTTACTGCGTTCTGTGCTCAAAATCTAACACATTGTGGGCCAGATATTCTGCGCGCTTAGCTCGTTATCAGGAAGAGATTTTAGCGAAATTAATTTATCTTCTTGAAACCACTGCTTTGATAGTAAGAATTTAATAAATATCATACCAAGCAGTCAGTAGCATATTTTATACTCAGGCGCAATATAAAGAAAGTAATTTTTATTGTGCACATTCTTGAATTCAGTTTCGGAACTCTCTGTCCTGACCACCACCTATTTACAGCTGGCTGCATTAATCTGAGAGAGTCACCAAGGCATCAACACTTAAAGTATTTCCAGCTTTTTTGTTCTTTGATTGGCTCTTAACTTCTTACGTAAAAACACAAGCTGATGAAACACTTCTCTTTACTATCATTGTCACTTCACTGATATTTAGTCTCCAGTATTACAAACGTTTCTAACTGTGCGTCTCGACAGTGTTAATTCGTGCAAGCAGAGGAGAAACTGACTTTGTAACAAAAATTGTAGGATTTAAAGCTATTTTGAGACTTTTTCGTGTCTATGCTCTGATTACGCGTATTATGTGTCATATCTTATCTTTAGATTCGTAACTGTTTCTTTGGCCTCTGTGACTCTGACGTATCTCTGGCACTTTTATTGCTTAGGGCGAGATATTAGCACAAATGTGTGCAGGTCTTCATGTAAGACGTCTTTTATTTTTATTAGTTTTTAACCAAATTTAAGTTTGTTTCGCACGTTTTAGTAAAAAATTCCCAGGACAAAACTTTACGGAGATACGCGCATTGGAAGCCGTGCTGTGATTATGTGGGCACACGTAACGAAGTCACTAGTCGCTTTTTGCAATGTTTTGCGAAATCCCTTAAAATATTTGAACACATTTTTTTTAGATAATTTAAATTTTCATTCAAACCTCTTACTGACATGCTTACTGGATTTTAACGGTTTTCACGCGTGCTGTAACGTGTTGTATTGTCACGTACATTAGACTGAATTCGTATTTGTTTTTATCTCAAGGCAGACGTTTGTTTTTAAATGAACTGTACCTTTTCTATGGACTGAAGTTCTGCGACGATGGTAGCAGCATCCTAATGCGAGAAATTTCGTTGCGCGTCGTTTCTTTTCCGAATAAGTAATGAAGGTAACAATCACTAGGCCGTTTATGAGGTCGTGTATCTTCATGTGTATCTTCCGTACGTATCTTCGCATATGTGTGTGTGTGTGTATGTGTATGTGTGTGTGTGTATGTGTGTGTATGTGTGTGTGTGTATGTGTGTGTGTGTATGTGTGTGTGTGTATGTGTATGTGTATGTGTGTATGTGTGTGTGTGTGTATGTGTGTGTGTATGTGTGTGTGTGTGTATGTGTGTGTGTATGTGTGTGTGTGTGTATGTGTGTGTGTGTGTATGTGTGTGTGTGTGTGGAGAGAAAGAGAGAGAGAGAGAGCTAGCCGCCGAATGTCATGGATGTTTTTATTCAGACAATAAACAACATAACTTTATATTGAAGTGGTAGTTTACCATCATTTTTGCCAGGATTTGGAAGTAGATATACTTCCCCAGTTTTAGAAGACATATGGTATATCATCGTTTGTTATACACAGATACAAATTTCTCGCTGAAGTTGAGTTCGGTGTTCTTTTGTATAACAGGGCTATATGGTTCTGTTTTCTTTTAATGCTTGACGACTTTTTTGCCTCGGAAGGACGATGACTCATTTCTTAGCGTTTAAATTCCCTCTTATTGTCATTGTACTGTTCTATTATATTCCCATTATATTACAGTTTGCTACGTGCTATAATTTATCTCTTCCACCTGGTAACGTGTTTAACACCTGTTGCGCCTGTACTTCCATGCACCTGGGCCAAACCTGAGAGCATGAACCGTTGTGGACAGCGGAGGGTTTCGGTTTGAAACGGATGGGCTCGTATCCTTGAAAAGTCGTTGAATTAAGGGTTATGCTTTGTTATAAGAAGTATACATCAGTGTATAATCTTTGGAATCTATGGCCTTCTTTGTGCAAAGTGCGTAACATCTATTCGTAACGGTAAGTCCTTGTCTATCTGTCCGTCCGTCCGCCCGTCCTTTCTTTCCTCAACAAGTTCCATCTCCGGTACTACTTGACGGGTACTGGGCGTTCCACGCCACAAGTCATGAAAGGAGTTAATGTTTCACAGTTTCCCGTTTTAAAGCCTGTTACACGTAAAACTAGATTAAAGCTTTGTTGACCATGTAATAACAACCAACGGCAAGAGAAACTTGTGTATAACATAAAAGTAGTAATAAAACATTTTTGAATCATTTCTCATTGCCCTGGATATTTAGCAGTGTATGTGGACTTAGTTTTAGGCCGTCACTCTATATACTGTGTGTGTCATGTAATTAGCTTCGCAGTGCCACATTTTTTATTTGCAGTAAACAAACACCAATGCCGTCGAATTAGGCCTATCCCCAAGGATCACAGTACACATCTGGGATATATATATATATATATATATATATATATATATGAATCTAAATTCAGAGTGAACCTTTGCATTTTCACCAAATGTCCCGGATTCATAGACTTACCGATACCACTTTTAAAACTGTAGAGAATGTGTGTTATTTGATGCGTAGAATCTCTCTTAATACTCTCTTGCAATGAGATATTTATTTAGAACGAACTTTGAAATTCAATTTCCAATAAGCATTTCAGCAACCGTCGGTGCCAAAACTCACAAGAGTACAAACAACCTGCTCCTTAAGCCGCCTTACTCTCGAGGGAACTTTGCTTGTAGAATTCTAAAATCTTTTATAAATATTAATAATCTTGAAAAACTGTCAAAATGTGTAGCAAGATAATTTAAGCCAAACGTACTTAAAAACATACTTGAGACCCTCTGAAAGTAATCTTTCAAGAACAGATGCGTACTTTGGATTTATGTGTCTTTTGACTATGTTACCAATAAGATGAGAATAGAAATTTGTAGTAGCAGCAGCGAGACTCCCTAAACTAAACTAAACAAACAAACAAACAGAAACAAAAACAAAAAATAAACAAATCAAACCAAACACAAACACGCCCGAGTTTTATTTGACACATTTTTTCGTGCAGCAGTTTTCTCTTTACTGCAAATAAATCTGTATATTTTGTATTACATATTTTAGCGTGAATTTTGTAGTCTGGTGTGATGTTGGTCTGTGTCGGCTGGTAAGTATATACCGCTGTGAGAACCTCAGATCTTACTTTGAATGGATCTCTTAATCGGGATGATCCTTTAGAGCTACACAATGATGATTGTAGTTGCTTTTAAAGTGAGTACCGCAAAGTCTGAAGACCGGTGCTTTTCACTTAAAATTTTATAATACTGAATAATAGGTCAGTGGCCATTTTTAGATTTGGTTTGCTTATTTATGCCCTATAAACCTGGATTCGGATAAAGTAAGATGTACACAAATTATTTCACAAGACAGCAAAATTAAGGCCTGTTCAGTCCCGTGTAATACATGCTGGACGTGGTAGTGACTGCTGCCTCCATTATGCATCCATATAATTTATTCACGTTGTAGATCGGAGATACGTACATCAAAGCTTGGATAGAAGGAAAATATTTTTACAAGAGGACGTCAAAGGCTGTGCGCCAGTAAGGCTTCTTAATGGAAGAAGGAAACAAAACGAGAAACAAGCAGAAGTTGCAAGAAGGCGTAGAGAAAAACGATGGAAGAGGACCACAGCTAGAAATACTGGACAGAGGATACTGCGTATAAAGTAGTCAGAAACATTTAATAGTCATTAATCGTTAGCCATGTCTGTAAATGGGTCAGATGTTTTAATATTTATTGGTTATATTTTGCAAGTATATACGAGAGGCGTATAAGGGAAGCTATTCTGCCTGCCCGGTTTAGTTATCTCGGCAACAGCAAGAGTTGGGCGCGTGCGCACGCACGCACGCACGCACGCAAACACACATACATACTTAAATATAAAAACAAAATGCACTTTTCTCTTTTCTCTACAACACTTGTTGAAATGAGCATTAGTGAACCCATACCTTGCCATTTAGGTTTAATACTTTTCTTATATACGAAGGATATCCACCCGCTTTGGTGTTGGCTGCCATGTACAGTCGACATAATATTGAAATTGTATCAACCAAAATTAAATTTGCTCAACATCTGTTAGAATAGACTCCCTTCCCTTCCTGTCTCCCTCCCTTCTCTCAGTACTTTACCCCTTCGAAATCTGTGGAAATTTCTTCACGTGATGGAGGGACGCTGAATCTTCCCTATGCTCTCATTTTATGCACAGCGTGCAGTGAACACATAGATACTGACGCATTTTATTTTGTTTTTAAGGTTACAGTATCATAGTTTGTCAATAGCAGCAAAAGAAAAATAGAATTTTTGTGAGTTATGTACTGGAAGGAGTATACAATACAGTAGCCTGCATATAAAGACACAACCACTTGCAAGTGGGCTTGAATAACACACAGTGAAGATGACATGGGAGTGCAGTAAAGTCGATGTGTGGATGAATGGAGATGTATGAATACGATCCGAAAGATTTTATTGCATTTCAAATCTGGGCTGTTCCTTCAGAGTGCTCGAATTTTACCCAGTCAGATGGTCACTCTTCCGCAGGACAGGGTCGTTTGAGATATATATTATTGTTGTTTAAGTTAGGCTTGCTTAACGATTTTAACAAAGGAAGTCACACGTAACTCGCTGAGCAGCTAACTCATGACTATTCGGAGGCTTTGGCTTATTCGGCCTGCATTCTCAAACAGGCCGTTACGTTACTGTGACCAGAGGACCTGCCGGTGGTCTCCCTTTGAAACCCTTGTAATGCACTACAGAAATTCATACTGTGGTCTCCTGGATTCTGATACTACGTAGTCTGTTTTAAGTCTGCCTTGAAATTGGGTCAGTATATTGTTCCGAAATGTTGGTACCTCTCTACCGGACCACGCTGTACCATACAACGGAAGGATACAATGAATCTTTGCCGTGAGAACTATAAGTCTAAATATAAAATTCCCTTCGTAAATGCGAAATTCAGTACTATATATCTTTTCCTTTTGTCTTACAAATAATTTATTTTCAGAATTTTCCTCTCAAACTTATGTATGCACTTCTTGTTTCTCTCTTACGTTTTTCAGTGCACACCTAATTGAAACGTAGTTTTAAAGAACCCCCATAATATTCTGTGAAAACACTCACTCTGCAGGACTACAATCTAAATAAGTTCGACTAATGAACAGGCACGCGTTATGTTTAATAGATTCAAATAGTATTTTAATTTTGTATTTTATGTATGTTTATGTTATATTGTACTGTCAGCGTACGTAATTAAGGTTTAGCATAGCTGAATTATTAACAATAATAATAATAATAATAATAATAATATACGTTAGATCAATCCTTGATAGAATAATGGTTATTAGACCCCTATATGTACTGTCAGTTTTATGAGCGGGACTCTGTTTTTTGCCCACAGTATATGCTTGTGTGTTCTGTATTATTGTTACAACGAACAATTTTTACGTGTTCTTTACGAAGTAAAACGGAACGCTGTTGTGAAGACCGTGCCGTATGTCTGTCCAGCCGTCTGTAACCTTGTATCAGCTGCTACAGTTTGTGTCGGATTTTAATAAAATGGTGCATAGGAGTTCGTTATAAACAGTTGTCCAGCAGTGCTGAGTTGCGTGCAAGCAATTATGCTGTACTTCAGGTCGCAAAGGAATTTCTACCCATGAATTCCGCATTTTTTTGACCGACTGGTTGAACTTACGTATAGAAGACGCCTGAATCATGTTGCTGAGGAACCGTGTATGAGTTTCGTAAACTATGTGCAGCAAAAGCTGCTTAAGGACGTAAATTAATTTTTAACCCTAATATTCATAATTTCTGACAGATTTGGGTGAAATTGTTGCAGTAAATCTACATGTAATGCCGTTGAGCAGTTATGAGTTTCATGAAGACAGGTTCTTTACTTAGGGGCTTGAAGGAAAAATTGTCTTTATTTTCTGTATTTTTCTTTCTTTTGACTTGAACGAAGATCGTTATTGAAGAACTACTTGTTATGTCGTTATGCGACTATGCCTTGTTTGAAGATCGACTCGGTGAAAGAAATACCTTATGCTGAGGAAAGGATTAATTTATTTCTGCATTTCCCACATTTATTGTTCGATTTTGGTAAAATTTGGTGTAAGACTTCTGTATATAGTAAGGCGGAACCTTTGTGAATCTCGTGAATATGGGCGCAGGGTTGCCTTTCTGTTATGATGCGTGTAAATGAAATCAAATTTACGCGTGTAACAAGAAGCTGTTAACGCTTTGAAACTAAAGACCACACTGATAAATTGTGTGTTGTAAGGCTTCCTCCTTGTCCAACATTCATCAATTGCTGTTTCTCACGGGAACGCTACATTTCATGTGAAATGCCCCTTGCATCTTTATATCTAATTTTCATTAATTTCAGGCTTCAGAAATTGTTAAGCAGAAATTTTAAGTAACTAACAATACGACTAATCGTGTTGGACAATCGACGTGTTTCAGAAACGGTTTCTTCAGGGCGAAAAATGATGAAGACAGTCGCTAATGCACTGGAGTGTGGCTTAAATGTGCAATTTTGAAATACGTCAAGTTGATAACGTTTCAGTGGAAATGGGTTGGTATCTCTTGCTGAAAGACACGCGATAAAAGCTGTAAGAAAAATTAAATATTTTTTGTAGTTATGGGACTATATTTCCATATGTTTTGGCCCCATTATTTTGGAAATTAACTACAGCATTGGAAAGAACACCAGTTTCAATATTGTGCTTCAAACTTCAGTACTTTAATTCAGTTAATAATAGGATCAACAGCTGTATTTCTTTTACATATGCGTCAGAAGAAAGTATATTTACACCCAAGTTATATATTGGCAAATTTTTCTGCTAGTATGAAAATTACGTTAAGCTGTTTGGAATTTTCATCGTAATGGGAGGTAATTATATGTTCATTTGCTGTGGCCTTCTCTGTAACTGACATCTGTCTGAACTGGAATGCAAGCTGTATGGCTAAGGAACAAGCGAAGGCAGACACCAACATGACTGTAATAGGCCATGTCTAAAATAATTATGAAAACGAAAATCTGCAATATTCTGTACCACATGAAAGTTAAATATTGTAAACACGCGCTTCCATCATCTGCTATCAAACCAGTTTGACGAATGTGTTCACATCTTATAAGTAAAACAAAATCAGTTCCCGTGCAGGACGAAAGGGAGAGTTTCCATCACCCCCACTACCCAGCAGAAGGTTCGAGTGGGCTGCTTCGTGTTAGTTATAGGCCTTCATTATGAAAACTAGATCACCATGTTACGAAACCATTCCATTTTTGAATCCGCAGTAAATAATATGCAGATCGTGTGGAAAGGAAGGGTAGTCGCCAAAAGCATCTTGCAAATGCACGCTAATTATTACGACACAACTATTGTGGTAATGATTCCTCAGCGCACTTCTTCATTGTAGGAGCTACTGCAATGTCACGGGTAGCAACTTCTTTTTCTACATGTTTGTTTTTCTTTGGTTTTTGCAATACAAGCGGGGTAATACGTAACGGTCTGCTTTGCTATATAAAGATTTGCTACCTCCTTGTATCACATCATAATCCTCTTCATCTCTGGTCGCTGTTAGCAGAGGAGAGTAGACTGCAATTTACGGCGTGAACATAATGGGAAAGGTAGGTGGAGGGTATTTAGTTTTTTCGAAATGCAGGGTAATGCGTTACTGCCTAGCCGACATAAAAACTGCCTGTTGAAAAAAATATCCCAAAGAGATATGGGTTTTTATTGAATTACATTTATTGAAGATAGTAAAAAAAAGCCGTCGAAGACTGACATTGATCCAAGGCATTTCATACCTCAAAGATAACAGATTGACCACTATAAAGACGTCTGTTAATACTGTTTAAAGAAGTAATCTTTATTTATTGTTTAAGTGTTATAAAATGTACATAAACGCTATGGAAAAATGCGGACTTTCTTAATCTTGCAGGGAGTCTATGTAAGTTACCAAAGGCATGAAACTGTTAATATACTTAATGATGTTACGTTTACATAAATGAAAATGCTATGATTCGGTTTAAATTTGATCAAGGACTTTTCTTTATTTCCAAAAACCTCGAATGAGCGAAGGGGCTGAGCGTTAGCACAGCAAAACTCCCACTGGAACTTCGATTCCCGACCGCCAGCCAGCCTTGACGGTATTTTTACGTTTGCGAAGCGCATATCGAAATCTCTAGTCTTTTTGCCCGACTGTATGCATACACGTAGTCAAGAACTGCTGAGAGGATTTTTGTAAAGAAATTTTTGTAGGTGAATTTTATAATTTATTAACAAAACGAGGCCCTTTAATTTTTGGTTAGAATCGAGTGAATACTCGTGTAACTAATACTAAATTAAAACCAATATGCATTTCTGCCCCAATTTCAGCATACATAGTCCTACCCATTATTCCACATAAAACTAAAGTCTTGGTTGGGGTTGGAATGCCCTGTAAAGAGCTTTGTTGTATTCCTATAGTACATTGCTCTGTTACCAAATGATCCTGACGTTTCAGCCATCATGGCTATTACACTACAAGCTTTCTACTAATTCTAGCGCCCAATATGTTGGTAGAAAACGGAGATGAACTTAGCGGTTGTTGTGTAAAGAAAGTGACAGACATAAGTTAGATACTTGCATTTGCCCATGTTTTCCTCGAAATCATCAGGTGTTAAAGTTCAGGGGTTAAAAATTTAGATGGAAGGAGTATAAATTCTGAATGGAACAAAAAACTTATTTCTAGATTTTTAGTTGAAACTGTTCTTTTATATGGTGCGCAAACATGTGCACTAAACACGGAACATGCTAATAAACTGCCTGCAGCAGAGAATGATGTTGGGAGAAGAACAACAAGGAACTCAAAGGAAGAAAAGTTTCAATATTGTACTGTTAGAGCAACTGTGAATGTAGGGAAGAGTGTACTACTTGTAGAGGTGATTGACGAAAAACAATTGCCATGATTTTGACACGTAAAGAAAATCCCAGAAATAGATTGCTACGGATAATCGTATAATGGGAAACAGAGGGAACACGAAGGAAAGGAAGATCAAAGAAAGATGGATGGGTTAGATATGTAGTGTAGCTAATCACGTACTAATGGAAGAGAATACTAGAGACAGGGAAATGAGGAAAAACGTAGTTATGGGTGAAGGAAAATTAAAAAAATTTGAGTCATTAAGAGGGCTAACGGGCCAGAATTTTTAGCGTTGCACACGTTCCTGACTTTTTGTTTGTTTTTATCAGAAGCTCCAAGTAAGTGTCCCACGTATATGTATGTTTTTAAAAAATTTCCACCATTTATTTTCGAACCATTTTAGTGTGGGCTACCTTATTCAATACCACATACTCGCAGCACGTAATTATATAATCTTAAATGAATAAATCCCCCTCCCACCACAAGTCAAAAGCTCATATATTTCCCATTGGATACAGTGTAGTCTATGTTATGTCATGTAGATTGTATGGAAATTGTTCTTACAGCAAGGCTTGAGCTCTGGTTTATGATGGACGTAACAATCTCGAGATAGGAATAGTACTTGTGAATGTAGTGCATAAGGTTTTTTTTTTTATCGTTGCAACGTGCATTTTGAAATCTACGTAGTTCACACACCAACAAATGCACTATTTATTATCTTGGTTAAATTTTTTAATTTGCATTAAAATACACAATAATATCGCTCCTACACTTTTCGGTCTTTAATGACCATCATCAGGTAGCATTTGTTGGTGTGTGAACTACGTACAGAGTGGGCCAAAAGTAGGTATACATTATATAGTATAGAATCCAATTAGTAGTGCATATGTATACCTATTTTTGGCCCACTCTGTATATTGAATAAGGTTTGCTCGTCCCTCTTGGATATTGGTTTGGAGAATTAAGAATTTCTGGAATAAAAAACATAAAACTAACGTGCTGTGAAATGGAGAAGGGACTTCGATTTTGAAGCCTACGGATGCTTTGACACGACTTAAGAAACAGGAAAGGGACTGCGATTTTGGATTTTAATTAAAGATTTGTGGTGTGGTAGGTGGCCGAGGTTCAGCTGACTCCGATAGGACCCGATGGTGAGTTCTTAAGGGCACGCTGATGAAACTTCATTTTTCATAAATGGTGGGGCATTTCTTGAATGAATGAGCGACTGTTGGCTTCTTACAAAAAGTTCTAATTCTGGAAAGAGTGGGATTGTGTTTTCTCTCCGACTGATTCTTCGATGCCGTGAATTCGCAAGACTCATGATTACATAAAAAAAAGTTGTAACGGTCTCATTTCTGAGTGAGCAATATCTAAATCAAAATAATTAGATCACCTGGCTTTAAAATAAATTTTAACATATGATGGTTTTTCAAGCTTTTCCTGCTCATTGGGGTTAACAATATAGGCTTTGCGTTTTTTTTGTTTCTACAACGTACATGCTGCATGTCTTACATAATTATTGGGCAGTGGAGAGTGAAAATTGTTCAAATATAGCTCACACTCTAATATTCTATTACCTGAGTTGATATTCTTAAAAACATGTTATATGTGCGTAAAATGAGTTTACTTGTGCACTGAAGTCCTGCTAATCCATTTACAGACACGGAGAGGCAAAAAGTACTACATGCACATCTGAAAGTTTATTTTACCAACAGATTCTTCTTATTGCCTGCGCTCTGACGCTAGCAAGCGTTCTGGCTGAGCCTCCAGTGGGAGGTCTGTATTTGCCTCCAGGCCAGCAGCCTTCTAGCCAGTATGGCGCCCCGTCATCGGGTAGATTTGGAGGATCTGGAGGCATTTCGACACAGTATGGCGCTCCTGCTTCGAACCGTTTTGGAGGAAATGAGGGTATTTCATCACAATATGGCGCTCCTGCCTCTAGCCGGTTTGGAGAAGCTGGAGGTCTTTCGACACAATACGGTGCCCCTGCCACCGGCAGATTTGGAGGCGCTGGGGGTCTTTCGACACAATACGGTACTCCTGCCTCCAGCCGCTTTGGCGGAGCTGGGGGTCTTTCAAATCAACATGGAACTCCTTCTGGACGGTTTGGAGAACCTGGAGGTGTTTCGACAAAGTATGGTGCTCCATTATCCGGTCGATTCGGCGGATCTGGAAGTCTTTCTACTCAATACGGACCTCCAGCTTCTGGAAGGTTTGGGGGTCCTGGAAGTCTCTCTGCACAGTATGGTGCCCCCTCTTCAGGCAGATTTGGAGGTGCTGGTGATCGTGCTGCCACTTTTGGCGCAGGTGGAAGTGCTAGACGTCTTTCTGCGCAGTATGGTGCTCCTGGTTTTGGTCGGGTTGGCGGTTCCACCTCGCAGTACGCTGCCGACGGCGGATACAACTATGGGCGTGGAGGCTACAATTCTGAGGAAGATGCTTTGTCCGTAAGTGTTACAAATTACAAACATACGGTGTCCAGTTTAAATGCGATCTGTGCCAAATGTAGCTGACGGAATTTCCACATAAATGGACAGCCATTTCCGAAGTATCGTACCGCTGAATTTTCCCTTAATTCTAGTGAAAGATTTATTAAAAACCGATACTGACATTACGACATTTTCTATGGAAGTGTGGGCATTTATTCTTTAAAGGGGTTTGCTTTTAACCTCCATATAATGAATTTCACACTATATTATTATATAATCACAATTACAAACTGTTAAAATTTTGGATACGAGTGTGGTTTTACCTTCTAGTAGGGTTAATGTGTAAGTGACTTAATTCACCGAATATGTAATACTGGTGTTTATATATTTTTAAGCGGGCTGCACTTTTCTGTGACTCTAGTAATTTAGGGAATTGGGTAAAGTCTGGTCTGGACAGGCCCTTAAGTCTCCGGGAAGTTGAGGTTTCCGGAATCTCTAGACAGACGTCACATGGAGGTGGTAAGGTCAGCCGTATGCACCGGCCTCCTTTACCCCATATAGAATGTGAGCATATATTTGTATGCGATGTTCTTTTCATCAAGCATGTGAAATGATGCAGGATGCTTCCATCCGTCTGTCCGCATCTCGTAATTCTGAAACTTCTAAATGGCTTGCGATTAAACCAGCACTGGCGATCAGCACAGAAATCTGTAGCACAACACGAAGGCTTTCAATACAAGACGATGTGAGATCTGCTTAAGGTTTAAAAAATTCGTTTGAAACTTTTTAAGTATATTTCCCTTATGTAACTACATAAAAAATATAATGTTTACATTTGTGCAATGTGTTATCAGTGATGGAAATGGTTTCTGAGCAATATGTTTACATCTGTAATTGTGCTGTGCTACTTCCTGTGAAGAAGAAAAAAACCGCGAGGAAAGATACAGGAAAATACTGTTAAAACACTGGAGTAATTATGGAAATACGTGTAGAACCTTAGGATGGGTCATCAGCAGATTACAGAATCTATCTACAGAGGACAGCATATAACTGCTTGAACATTCATTCCTCTTTGACTCAGATTTAAATTGGCATTCCCAGTGTGCAAGCTATCCAAAGCTGCATATTCGTTAGAAAACGGCTACCTGTTTTTTAATTTAAGCCATCAGCGTGACATGTAAAGCCACAGTGCAAGGAAGTTATCAGTTTCAGATATTAAGGGCAGACGTTATCAACGAGAAGACTTGGAAACCGTCTCTCTTCCCTGCGTGAAAGAACGACGACTTCTTCAGACGGACCAGTATCAGTTGTCACCCAGGTTTTATTTCAGTTATTCAACAGCCTCCATTGCCCACTGAGTAAAATGGATGGGTGAAATTTACGAAGCCCAAGAATAACACTTCTTATTTTGTGCACTGTGCTGTGCCTTCAGCGATCTCAAAGTCAGCAAATGTGATATATATCTGGAGATTTTGGTTTTGAACGGACATAAAGTATGGTTAATGAATACTTTGTCAAAGTATTGACCTTTATATAGGCTTATTATTTGATTCCCTAAACACATTAACAAGTCTGATGTACCAAACTCTCCTTCTAGGAACCAGCCAACTACGAATTCTCATACCAAGTAGATGACACTACATCAGGCAGCGAATTCGGTCATGATGAAAGCCGCCAGGATGAAGATGCAAGGGGCTCATACCACGTTCTTCTTCCAGACGGACGCCGTCAGATCGTGGAGTACGAAGCTGATGTCGAAGGATACAAGCCACAGATCCGCTACGAGGAAACTGGGGTTGGGTTATACCAAGGTTCTAGAGGAATAGGAGGGCCCTATTAATTGTACTAAACAAATTAAGCTACGTCATTTCTGTAAATTGGAACTGATGATGTATAAGTGGAAACGATTGGTTTGTGGCTTAGGGCTTGATTGTAAAGTGTTCATTACTACTTGCTATATTTATGTTCACTGTACTGAAGTCAGAAAATGACCTAGTCCTTTTCTAACCATGCATCACACATACTGTTTTGTTATCTTTCACCACAGACCTACGTTCTTACAGAAGAATAAAATGCCCTTTTTTTTAATAAAAATGTCGAATTTGAAAGAACTCCAATTGTCATGTTTATCACAGCACCTAACTAGCACATCCCACGTATTTTTCTGATTGTCTGTGTGCAGTGAACATCATCAATGCATTGTTTCGGGAAGCAATTGCGACTAACACAGGAAAGGGTAAATGAACACCAGCTCCCATCGTCGTCTATCGTTAGTAGATCCAGCGAATGTGCTACTAATTTGTAGGTATAATGTTAAACACACTTCGTATATGTGTTCATGAAAGGTTTATCATTATTTTAAAATATCATATTAAACGCCAGTGTGCTTGCTTTAGGTGATTAAGTTGTATTATGTAGGGTGCATTGTGTATAACATGTTCATGTATAAGTTACATGTAATGCCTATACGTTGTATGCATGTATTTAGTGCATTTATGAATGTAATAAATCTTAACATTTCATATAACAGGTTCTTTTTACGCCGCCATCGGCATAGAATAGTCGCTATAGAGGTTAGGCTACGGGATGCACTGTCTGGGTTTCGAATCCTGGAAAGGCCAAGATATTATTCTCTTCTGACCGTGTGAGGTGTCCACCCAGGCTCCTAAACAATGCGTACCGCGCTTCTCTCCTGAAGGTAGAGCGGCTGGGGCGTGACGTTGATCATTCACCTCCACCTTGTACTGCAGTTAAGAATGAGTGGAGTTTACGTCTCCTACCCTGTATATGCTTCCATGTCGTACGCAGGGACGACCTTACCTTTTTTCTTTCCTTTTTACTCCTAATTAAATTTTTCTTTGTCTCTGAATTTGTAATTCACATGTTTTTGCGTTTAGTATTTTAGTTTGTCCTTAAGGTCACTCGGATTTTGAAGGATTTTTAAGTTCTTGTGGGTTTAAGGCCATTTAGACTTGCGTATCCAACATGTTAAAGTAAGGACCATCGAATAATTTAATTTTGGCAAGTACTTGGGCACATATGTCGTAGCGCAATGAGGGCAATATAATAAAACGGCGCTCGTCAACTGAATGTGACGAGTGTGTATTTAGCTGGTAAAGTGGTAGATCACTGCGTTAACCTTCCAGACGCGGATTATTGTGGCTCAGGTTAGGGTCATTTGGCTATCTGTTGTGAAAACGACCATGAATATTTTGGTTTCACAAAATGCGGATAATTTTTTGATCAGCTTTTGCTACTGAAGGAATTTACTCCCTGGAGATGGCATGTGTACTTGACGTATGTTTTAAAGTGCCTACGCAGCAATGTAAACATTTTGCCACCTGTTCACTGCGCCAATCTCTAAGACGAAAATGGTCGAGTTGTGTACACACAGACCAGTCATTTCATGTCAGAAGAGAACATGCTGGTCTGTGTAATGACTGGGACAACGAGTCTGTAAAGGGTTCTTACACAATGAATGATCAGACTGCACGTTTCAGTGAAAATAACATTTGTGAATCTATTTCGTGAATATCTTATCTCCGGACATTTCTTTCAAGCATTCCAACATGGATGCTTTCGATTGGCATTTATGTAACCACCCGCAAATCATATTCGAACTGCAGTGTTAACGTCAAGTTTTGATACACGTTAGAAGAATATGCCGAAAAATCGTTCGAGATTTCAAGAGTAATTGTTTAGGACTGCATGAGGAATATTTAAATCTAAAATATGGAGTCACTGAGTTTCATTTTAAATGGAGTTCGGTCCAGTCACATAATGGCAAGCACTACATCCCGCACGGTCTGGAGTGTGAAGTGTGATATTTGTAGTAGCAACAGCACGTATAATTTTTTAAGGTCGTCAGTGGTACGTGGGCCGGTACGACCTCGGAGGAAAGAATCCATGGGCGTGAAGCATGCAAAAGGACAATTTCCCTTTTTTTCTCAAGAGTGTACCTCTCAAATGTATCACCCATCCTGTGTTACACTACCTGCAACAAAGATGATATTCCCTGTGCGTCCAAGACTTGTTGGACACCCTACGAACATATATGTACTCTTTCTGTTTACTTAGGGACTGTATATATATATATATATAGGACTATATATATATATACATAGACATTTGGGTTTGAGGTTTAGTCTCCTACATTAGAACGTTTGAAGTAAGGCGTAGCAAATACAGGATGTTATAAAGTTCGTATGACTCAGAAATGCTAATAATTACAAGCCATTTTTAAAAGTTAGAATACAAGTGAAAAAAAATTGTTGGTTGAACTTCTGTCACAAGGAGGTAGCTACTCTTCTGTTAATATTGCGTAGCTGTAAGGAAGTGAAATTTACGGTTTTCTACTGAGAGCTGCAAGGCATGTAGCATGCTTGAAAGTGATGTGTATGAACTTGATGGGAATAGGCTACTTGTTAAACATAAGCACACAGAGAATAATATTAAAACGGACAATGTAGAAATAGAGTACATACTTGGAAATTATTTATAATATTTTGAGGCACATATTTCTTTTAATACTGTTTCGACTGCAGCTAAAACTTAAAGCAAGGCCTTCATTAGGCAATGTACGTTAAATGGATGTTCTTAAACCACTGCTTCACCCTTGCAAATTACGCCTAACATGTCTTTCTCATGACGTCAATATACGTATCATTCATTCCTGTTTTCTGTTTCACCATTTTGCTAATTTCATTGCCATTATTTTCAGAATGACTATTTTTCAGAACTAGAGAAGTCGGATAAAGAAACTTTTTTCTGCACGTACTGTAATTAGTAGATATTTGAAGGTACTCTTTAGACTTAGGCATTCTAACTCCGTAAGACGGCGTTTTACAAGGGTAATATGCTGAAGAATTGGAAACAAATATTTACTGGTTTTGATGTTGAACTAATCCAACACATTTATATATAAATGGTACGGCAGCATTGCTTCAACAAAAGTGCAGAGTTCTGGGTTATGGAATCTTATAGCATCGTAGACAGGCTCAACGTTACTGCGAAACCTGCTGCCTTCAGCATCATGATGGGAGCCGCAGGTTTTATCGGAACGTTGGTACATATCTACAAAGTTGTGAGGTGTTTATCTCAAATCTCACGTTATGAAGGTTTCCGCGAAATAAATTTTCGTTATTGAATTTTTGTTGTAGATTATTACTTTCTCTTTTTCTTTCTTATATGCTTGTGTAAATTATTGGAGTTTAATTTGCCTGTATTATTTGTGAAGGTGTCGTCGAACACTTCAAAACAGAGCGTTGTATAAGAAGTGGAAGTGATTTAAATGTGCAAAGTGATTACCGATACCGTTTTTTTGTCCGCTATGTTCTTTGAAGAAATTGTGTAATGAGTTGGCTCAAAAGTTTGAAGAAATTATTGCTGCGTGCGTTAACATCAGAGGTGCTCTTGTAAGTCAACGAACAGTAAGAACTGATGAAGCAGTTCGGAGTTGTCCAAGCAACATCAGAAGTCGAAGAAGGAAACTAAAATATTCTCAGGAAATTCCTTTTACTCTCGTAATTTCAAACACAAGAAATAAAATGAGCAGAGCACTGTATGGGCTGCGGAAAAGAACGCAACCGTGTTAATGCCATCAAATTAAACTCCCAACATTACTTTACGCAAGCGTATCAAAATAATAATGAGTGGCCATACTTAAAGAAGTTTCAAAATAATTTAAAGTAATTTTTCTCTCCAAGAAGAGTGTTTTCTCTCAGCGTTTCTTATTTTTGCTATGTTTAAATGAATGAGTTCAGTGACTGTGAATTTTTAATTGAAACAATTTGATAGGCAGCTACTGTGTGACCATAAATAGGGCTGTAGTAGGGACGTGTCGAAGGAAATATTACGGTTAGTGATTCATGTTGTGTGTGGTTGACGGTACGATTTTGTTGTCCATAATAGTGTACTTGTGTATAAGTTATTTATTGTACAAAGACTACAATTAAAATATATATATGTACAAAATTTATTTTAAAAGCGTATTTGAGTATGTTTCATCTCTCATAAAATACGCATACATTTCTAAGCCTGTTGGAATAAAAAACCCTTTCTAAATACTCGAATTAATATGGCCCTTGCTGTCCCCTCTGCTGAGTTCCGCTTTGGTAACCGCCCCCAATATCCTCGTAGCGGATCTGTGGCCTGTATCCCTCCTGATCGGCTTCGTATTCCACGATCTGAAGCCGACCATCAGGCAAGAGCACGCGGTAAGAGCCTTGAGCGTGTTCGTCCTGTCGACTTTCCTCCTGGCTAAATTCGCTCCCAGACTCGGCATCCTGGACTTCGTAGGAGTACTGGTAGTTAGCTGGCTCCTATGACACAAGAGTTCTAAAATAACGTCTTATTTATAAATGGTCATTCAACGTAGTTTATAAACTAGGGCAATCTAGAAAAGTAAGAAGCACATTTCCATATATGCTTATTCACATAGAAGCCCATCAAATACTGTGAAATACATAATATTTTGAGTTTTAAAGTACTACTTTTTTAAACTGAAAATTAATAATAAGACAAGCTCTTTCTGTACTTTGATGGCGGAGGGATTTAAGAAGCCATGAGGTAATTTAAGTATTTAGACTAGATTTACATCGTCATCGACTAGATATGTTTAGTTTTAAATGAAATATATAGAAGTATGATGTTTTGATTTTCCTAATAGAAAAATACGGAACTTAATATTTTTCAGAGGAGGTTTTTCATGTAATAGCATAAAAGATGGCAGCCAGGACTATGAGATGTGTTACGAAGACAAACGTCGGAAATTTTCAGTAAATATTACTTCCTTCTGAGATACATTTCACCTAGAAAACAAAAGAACAGATTGTGTGGGTGATTATTCGAATGCTTTAGTACAAACAATTCGGAGGGTATGTACTTACAGCCAGATCATCTTCTTGGGCATTATATTGCCCTCTTGAAGTAGCGTATCCACCGTCTAGAGCGAACTGTGATTTGGGAATGTTGAATCTCCTTGACGCTGATGGAACACCATACTGCGTTGACACAGAACTTGCGCCTTCAAATCGACTTGAAGCACCAGAGGCTCCAAACCTAGAAGATAGGGAGCTAGGACTACCAAATCGGCTGGAAACTCCAGGAACTCCATATTGGGTTGATGGAATACTCGAAGATCCAAGTCGGTTAGCAGAACGGGGAACTCCGTATTGAGTAGACAAAGAATTATCACCACCGAAACGGCTGGAGACGATAGGGGTTCCATACCGGCTAGCGGGATCGTTGGAGCCACCAGATTTAATGGAAGCTCCATTTCCAATCCGGCTTGAAGCAGCGGGAGTACCATATTGTGTTGAGAGGGATCCACCGCCACCGAAACGGCCAGAGGCACCAGGAGTGCCGTACTGAGCAGAAGGAAAACTGGATCCTCCCAGTCGGCCTAAAAATTCGGGCGCCCCATACTGGCTGGACGGCTGCCTGGCATAGCCACCCAGATTTGCAGGAATGGGCGGTTCGGCCATGACACACGATAGCGCCAAGCTGGCGATTATGAAGAGCTGCAAGAAGAATTAGCGGGTCTGATTGGAGAGAAACGTAAAGATAAGTGGTCTTGGGAGCGGTTTAAGAGCATTCTGTATACCAAGAGGCAGTCGTTTTAGTTGGAAGGAAATATGGTAACATTTGTCGAGAAATAACTGTGTGTTGGCTGTCCGAACGATTCTTTTAAGTGCTCGTCGCCCATTGGTTGCATCTGACAAAGTTACAATATTCTTCATTCCAGAACTAGAAGACTTGAACCTTCATTGACAACAATATAAGAAATGAGCGCCCACAATTTCACACAGGTTCCGTTCTTTATGATAAGCATTTCTGGGATGTATTGAAAGGTATCCATTTCGAATCTCGGCTGAGGTATCAACTAGATTCCTAACAGTTCTGCCATGCTTATTCCTTGATGGTATCTTGAAATTGAAAATTACTTCTTCCTTATCAGTTATCAACAATTCTCCCTTATTACTTATTTCCAAATTTAACACAGCCCAACTTACGATACAATTCCATCATTTACCTAGGAAAAATTACAAAATCCATTAAACGCATTTGCTGGTAATAGGAACAACTCTTGAACTTCGAAAAGAATTTTAGGTCAGGATCTTGGAATTTAATGTCACCGCGCTCCAATTGCCGGTTAATATAGCTGGTCGGTAAATTACTGGCTGAAATGGTATGTTGTGTTCCTTTATTTTGCATAGAAACTGCACTGGCAGTCGACTTAGTTCTGTGGTGGCTTCCATAACATAATCAGTCGCCTGTCCATAGCCCTGAAGTAAAATAATTGTCACCAATTAGCTCTTTTTTTCTAAAACGTAAAAATGTTGTCCATGTGCACACTAGGAAGGAAATAGAGAAATGGAGGAATACTTCCACATATTCTTAAACTCGACACTACATGTGAGTGGTCAGCTTCATTCCTCGTTCTCTTTACCCACGGTACCACTGAATAGGATGCTTTGGAGTTGGGTAAAATTTCTTGCTCCTACTGGAAACTGAATCGCAATTCCCCGTCTGTCCAGCCGGTAGCCGTATTTCATCAAGCCGGTTTAATTTGAGAGTAAGAAGGACTGCAAATGATACAGCGGAGTACAATGAAGTTTAATTGAAATTCGATTTGCTCCTCAATTTCAAAATACATAATATATTAGATTCAAAACGCAAAAAGTATTAGAGCTTGAGGCAGAAATGTTTAAACTTGGCTGACTGTATTTTAGGTATCATTGTCTTCAGTGTCGTCAGTGTCTGTACCCGCCGTGTTGTGGGCCAGTGAAAGGCAAAGATCGCCTTTTACACACCATGAAGACATATTGGGGAGTAGGAAAATAACTCCGTCTTTCTTAACCCTGGCACTATGTGCAGCTCAGTGGCCAGCTTCACACCTCTTCCGCTTTACCCCAAGGGACAGCACCCCTATTGTCCATTGAATAGATATCTGGATGGACACCAGAGTCTGTCTGTACGCAGCGGAGTCTATCACCGTCTTGAAACTGCGGGAATCGAACAACGACTTGTGGGTTGTCCGGTTCGTAGTCCAGTTGTAGTCGCTACCGTCTAGGCTCCGCATTGTAGCCAACGCTGTCACAAGTTTTTGCTAGCCATTAATACGTGTTTCGATAGTTTCATACCTCCAATTTTCTTTCCGACATGTATAGAAGCAGTCGCTGATATCAATTATGAAGGCGCATAAAATACAGCATGGTCGTGGCCAACTTTAAATTACTAACATAATAGTTCCTTTAAACAGTTGAGTAAACACAATTCAATGAATATACAAAGAATGCATGAATTGGGTCCGATAAGCGTTATTATTTAGTTAATTTTGAACCAAGACACCTATAATATACGTACGATAATGCTCATCAGTATTAGAAACTACATATTCGATTGTAGTTAGCATTTGCAGTTTTTAGTCACGTTCCATTTTTTCCTTACCTCAGAAGTAAGTCCCCGTCTTACCTTAGCCATGTTATGATCTATAGTGTTGAGTGTGAATGTTTGTTCGGGACTGCTGTATTGCTGAAGAACTGAAGAGCATTTATATACAAGTAGTCCACCTGTGAGTGCCTGCTGTTGGCGGGGGGAACTGCAGGCAAAGCAAAACAACGATTGCAACAACAAGATCAGACATTAAAACTGGATTACCCCGCAATGCCAAACTGTGTAATGGGTCTTCTGTCGGTTACGTCTGTGTTATCACTTGAACACTCCCAGGTTTCATCACCATCGAATGGTGATGATTGCTGGACTTTCATTGCTGCACCAATACGTAGCTCTTTGCCATGTAGGCCTACTAGCCGTGCTTCTACACATATCGGCCAGAAGGACCATTAATTTTCTTGGTGTTAGTGCTGCTTGCGTCATGAATAGGATGCTCTAGTTTTGCATCATGTACTGTATATACGCATGTGTCCTTGGGTGCGGCTACAAATTGATTATCGTAATAATACTGACATCTTTCTGTTTTTTTCAATGAAACTAAAGTCGTTTTGTAGTAATAAATTCTATGTTAATTTGTCAGAGTATTGATGGCAATAATTTTGTCGTGATATAGCAGTGCTTTCACCCTTAATATATATTTATTTATTGTATTCCGTCCGTTGCCAATGAAAACGGTCAATACTGCGTTATTTTCAACTTCAAGTTTTGTGCCCCCATGTCGTTTCCGTATTAAAATCCCTTTGGGCAGGCCTATTTCCATGTAGGCACTCCAAACATTTTATGAGTTCTACGCGTATTTCGGTACTATAATGCAATGGCCTAAATAGGCCTTCTTGCGCCCGGGGTGTGCAGTCAGTAATGCGGAATATAAAAAATGAAATTAAAATAATTTTTGTTGAGTTTGCTTTTATTGCGCTCAATAATGTAAAAATTGTTGAGGAAAATGAAGACTTTTTCGTTTAAAATATCCATTTGCTGCCCGGAGCGGCCTCGCCAGTCGCTTCCCGCCCCCCCAGCAACGCCCTTGCTGTAATGCACTCGCATTACCACTATTTATACTCGTGGGCTGTCTGACACCACGACGTGAGCGTCCTCAGTTTGTTAATGGAAGAGACGGAGGCCGACTGCGAATATACTGAGTATGTAGTGGCGGAGAGTCGAGAGAACGTGGTCCTCCTGCTTGAGTATGGGACAAGGGAAAATAACTTCTTACCATGGAAATGAAACAGCATTTAACGAAATGTTCAAAGGGGTTTCGAACTTGGACAGACTCTCTGGAGCGCCCTACCTAACGGAAAGTAGATACGAGAACATGGAATGGCAGGATTCTCTGCAGATCAGGATTGTTGGAAATAAGCATCTGAAGGGTGTCGACTGGATGTAGCTGGCGTAGCATAGGCGAATTTGGCGGGATTTTGTGAACACGGGAATGAATCTTCGGCTTTCAGTAAATGTGGGAAATTTTTTGACTAGCCCATCAAGTTTGTCAAGATTGATCCCGCTCATGATTTACTTAATTTGTTACTAATGTCGTTAACTGTAATTGGGTGAACAACCACAATAAAGCCAGATATTTTCTCCCATCCACTAATCGCTCTGTTTGTGCGGCAGATGCATTTAGCGCAACATTTGCACTAAAAATGTCTCAGTGGCAGTTGTTTTGTTGTTTCTGCTTGTGACGGTGCAAATTAACGCAGTGTGCTTAGTTGCTGAAAAAAACTAGTCAGATTTTCCAACATTTGTCAAGTTTTGGGTTTCTTACTGTTATTGCGGTTTGAAATTACAAACGTATGGGTGATAGATAATCTTCGGTAGTGTAACTTTTCAGCAGGCAACAATGGAACTGACACACTTGCCTGTCCTTAGAATGTGGTAAAGCTTGTGTAATCGTAGAGTTGGGTATAGTAGCGCCACATTAGATGGAGGCGATAAAAAACAACCTGCGGCTTATAAGGTAGGATATATGTACTATCCATCATTTTATGGCGCAAGTTATATAAAGTTAGGAAGGACGTAAACGAATTTGAGAACATTTCGGTGCTCGTTGGTTGACACAGAACACATTAGATGCGACGGAAATGGACGGAAGAGCAGCTCACACAGAAACGTGCGAAATTTGCATTGACTGTGACCGTGAGTAAGGGCTCAGGTCGATGTATCTGCTTACATTGTGTATAATGTGATAAACACTTATCTTGCAGTTTTTCTTATTATAGCACACTTTTCGAAGGTGAAGTTACTTACTATATTCCATATGGATGTAACAATGCCAATTTGGTGTATGTTTGTCCGTGCATCGTAGTATAAGCGTAGAGAAGAAAATCAACTAAATGCTGCTGAAAGCTTTATTGCACTTATAATCTGCTCAACATGTTTCGGGCACTTATATGCCCATCATCAGGAACTCGAAACTATACTTGTGTTATTGTCGCATATGGTGTGTAGTGCCTTGGTTGCTGGTGTTAGGCTGTTACGAGCAGCAGGCTATGCGTCTGGGGTGAGGGAAACTGTGCGACTGAGTCGCACAATTTCCATATGAGGGAATAACAGATAGATTTGCAAGGAGATAGCGTAGGACCGTAACAGGCCACTAGGCCTGAACACACACACACACACAATATATATATATATATATATGTATATATTAAGATTTGTAAAATTGTACACTATAACTTTGGAAGTAACATTTTGACTAAAGTAATTGCATCATTGTAGGCGTTTACCCTACATCCCTGAACTTCTCACTTGGCCACCAGGCCTGTTACTGGAACGGATGATGATGGCCTTTTAAGATCCAAATTTTAACTAATATACAAACTTCTTTAGCGTGAAAAAATTCGGAATTTTGCCACGCATTGTATTTACATGTTGAATGTGCCTCTGACAATAAACTCTATTATTTCACTAAACAAATTTAAATGCTAGATTTCATAAAAGGGGCATTTCATTCTCTGTGAGGTAGGAATTGCGTCTTTACGTATAACATTCATGTTGAATGATTCTACCCAAAATTTTGAAGGCAGCAAGCAGAAGTTGCTCACAAATCACGAGGATGAAAATATTCTGCAACGTCAAGGCAAACGTAGCTGTATAAGCGGCTTCAGTTTGGCGGCTGCAATCTTAAGGAAAGTGACAAAATTTCGGTTTTCGCAGTTGCTTCTCTCCACCGAATATCTTCATGTATTCTTGTTTTCACCCCTACAGCTAGCTACATTCAATAGTTCTGTTTGAGTACTGGATTTTATCATACGCAACAATAGATGATCTACATAATTTGAAAATTCTCTATTCATTCTTCCAAACTTTTCACAGGAGAGATTCTGCAATTATGAATTCATGCAACTGGATCATTCTGTCTTACAAAACTGAGTATGGAGAGTTATCTGACGGTATTCACATGAATTCTACAACAGTTTTATATTTATTAAGTTAACAGATCAAAGTGTAACGTGTGTTCGGGGTCCTTATGTTTACTTGATCGGATTTACATAAATTTTTCAAATGCCAGTTTTTCTGCATGCAAACAGAAATGGGTTTATGTAAAGTAATTATTACAAAATGATATACTGAAATACAAGTGGTTCTAAATGTTATATAATCGTGTGCTATGGATGAAATACTTTCCGTGTTCTGGCCTGTGATTGTGGAACACGGGAAACTTGTAAAATCCCCGTCTCTCTGAGCGTATTGTAAAGAATACACATGCATGGCTTGTACTCGTGTATTTGTACGTATGTGTAAAACGCCAGAGAAGTGTAACTTGAGAGAATATAGAATTTTCAATTCGTTTCCTGAAATTCAGCAAATATTTTTGAGCTGTTTGTGACTTCCTTCTTTCAGTACGCATTATGGTTTCCAGGCAATATCTGGGGTTGTCCGTCGTGTATATTTACTTGCGCTGAAGTCGAGAAGTACATTTGATGGATGGAAAATTACTTGCCTGAAAGTAGTTCAGAGCTAGGCTTAGTGAAAATAAATCACAATATTTTGAAGTATATGCGGCGAACAAGAAACAGAAAGAATATTTAATTTATTGCGAAACATAAACGTGCTGTACTACAAACCGTCTTTTTTAAACTGCGTAATTTCTTGCTCATTTTTTCACAATTTCCAGCAACCTTTTCTTTTGCGAAGTGTGTGTTTTTTCTGTTTCCGGATTCACGTCCTCGTATGAAATGATACGAACAAAATTTCCATACTCATATTTACTCATCTTCTGTAAGGAAAAGTTGTCCCTGTTCAAGAAGTGAAGGCAGATGGAGGACTGGATGTATAGGTCTTCTCATTCTCAACCTTTGCAGTAGCTTCAGTGTCAAGCAATTTTCCCGCCCCCCTCTCCCACCAAGCCAGGAGAAAGAACCCCCGAGAAAGTTTAGGCTTTTCCGAGAAGAGAAAAATCCCTTTATTCTACTGGGAATCTAACAGTAATTTCTCGGTGGTCCTGTTCGTGGTTTAGTAACTATACCGACTGAGCTATCCCGACTGTTTACTCATCTGTGTCGCACTATTTAGTCTATATCCTGGAAGCGTCGCTTAGAAATGACCGGTGTTTGTATACTTAACTCTAGTGCGTATGAAGCCGCTGAGCACAGTCGAGTCGTACTGCTATATCTCCTCCTTCTCTTAAACAAACAAATGTGGGGTCGCGATATCACTACAGTTGAATATTCCATCTGTTGTCTTACTGGTTTTACAGAGATGTACATTTTGCTAATAACATGATATGTACGAATGTATTTGTAATAAATATAAAACAATAAGCGGACATTTGAAGGCGAATTTATTTCAGTGGGATTGGAGAAGAAGAATCCTGGCGAAATTTGAGTTAGCTTGGAAGAACTGTACAAATACTTGAGTAATTACAAATTTGTTTGCTCAGCTTTCATCTTCCTTCTTTTCCGGAATCTTTCAGATGAGAATCAGACTCGTTTCATTGATGGGAATTTCTCTCATGCCTGCTGTCGGGCAGTTGCAATATCTACCTTCTTTTAGCTACGTCCAATCCAGAATCTATTATGCCTGTGCTTTTGCCATTCCAATATCTGCCTTTTATGCGCTAGGGCCATTGCAGTAAATACCTTGTATGCTTTAGGGCCTTTACAATATGTACCTGCCTAAGGTAGGGCCATTGCAGTATCTACCCTGTCTAAATTAGGGCTGTTGCAATAACTACCTTGTCGAAGTTAGGACTGTTGCAATATCTGCCTTGTCTAACTTAGGGCCATTGCAATAGCTACCTTGTCTAAGTTAGGGCTGTTGCAAAATCTACCTTGTCTAAGTTAGGACTGTTACATTATCTACCTTTTCTAAATTAGGGCAGTTGCAATAACTACCTTGTCTAGGTTAGGACTGTTGCATTATCTACTTTATCTCAATTGGGCTGTCGCAATAACTACCTTGTCTAAGTTGGGACTGTTGCAATATCTACGTTGTCGAAGTTAGGGCCATTGCAATATTTGGTTTGTCTAAGTTAGGACTGTTGCAATATCTGCCTTGTCGAAGTTAGGGCCACTGCAGTATTTAGTTTGTCTAAGTTAGGACTGTTGCAATATCTACCTTGCCTAAATTAGAGCTCTTTCAAAATCTATTTTCTCAAGGACTACAATTCAAAAAGTCACTCTGGGAATTACAAATCTTTAATTCTTTCAGCCTGTTCCTGTAATTTATTCCTGTAATATAACATGGTGATTAAAAACATTAATTCTTAATTCCTGTCTAGTATATTCATTGTTACTGTACACGATCACTTGTGACATATATGGTACACTCATAAATTTGTTAATAAGTGGTCTTTTTGTATGAAGCATGGAATATCTGTTTGCTTTTATCAGTTAATGACAAAAGGAAGTGAACGGCACAAGGCAGTCTGTGTCACATTATTGTGACGTGTATCAGTCGGCTTTGTTATGTCTGATGTATTTGGCTTCTGTGTACTCTGTGTTGGTTCATATACTATGACACAATTTATTAAAATACATGTATTTGACAAAACTTGTTTTTATCAAGTGTAAAATAATAAAAGTATTGAAATTTTAGAATCTCTCTTAAATGTATTGAACATGCGCAATTCTCTTTGACAAATGGGATTTTTTAATTAGATGATGTTTGCTTGTATTGTTGTAATCACACACACAGTATGTGTGTATGCGTGCACTTTATACAAACGTAACGTACACTTAAGAGAGCATTCTTCGTGTCATAATCTTGTTTGTTTCTTGTCCATAAAACCTTGGAAAATTATAATCTCGGGCTAATTTGAATCTACCATTGTACAAATTACTTGTCCAAATGTATTACGATGACCATAATTATTCTTGGTCTAATATGCAGTCTTCATCCTTTCGTTCAAAGGCCTTAGTGCTGTCTTTGAAATGAAAACTAATTGCAGTCATTAGTGTCCACAATGCGGACATACTGTTGCCTTCTGCTAGAGCAATTGAAGTCCGGTTGGTTAATATGAGTGTTATTTTTCATTGCAATTCTCTTATTTGCACAGCTGGAAGCATTGGTTTCATTTGTTCATCCTCAACATTATTGCCCTACGTGTTACTCAATTTCAAATTGCCGTCATGAAATGGAGACCGGGTGTAGTAAAAATATAACGGTCTTGAAGTGGCCTCGTGTCTGCAGCATTTACAGTAGCTCTCTCTAGAGGACGCACATGCCTTCCCTTTGTATCTATCACTCGGAAGTTTGTGTCAATTGTGTAGGATTTTTGTGGAGAAATTTCATGCTGTGATGGAACGCATTAAATCCGTCCTTAAGCTCCTGTCTAGAGACAATTGAACTGCGTTCGCAGCATCGCATCTTGTTTTAAATTTATTGTCTTTAAATTTACTGGCAATTCCATCGGACGATCTCTGATTTTATGGAAGCAAAAATCTGTCAATCTATTGCATTTATTCTATATTTCTCTTCGGTCTTATTCATTTTCAGTTTTCATGTTAACCACATTACGCGAAGAGTATAAATTATGAAATTCCCAAACCTGTATTACCTCAGTCATTTGTTACTTCTTTGCTTCACAAGTTAGTTACACGAAAAATAGTAGTCAGAGAATGAAATTTGAAAACAAAACTTGTGTACAACTTTTTCCATTATTAATAGCGTATGTCTCTCAAATCTAAATAGTATTCTCAATACTTTTTTCTTAAATCTGAGGTCGGTAAATTCTCCTTCTGGGTTGAGAAAACTGGTTCAAAATTGTAAAATTATTGTTTCATAAATTTTAATTTTATGTATATTAAGTTACTCTTGCACGCTGATAGTAACGTTATGTTGTGCAACCTATCGTTAGTATAAAGTTCATATGGATATTATTTTATTTTTTCGAATTTCCATAATTAATTAAGATTTAAAATACAATGGCTTGCTTACAGTCTTTTTGACATGGCGTTTGACTTGCAATTGCCTGTCTTCGAAGTTAACTTGCTTTTCGCCCTGATAAACACACTTGACTGTTAGCTGTAATCCGCATTTTCAGTGTACGGAGAAACAGGGAGCCGGAATACCCATTACACTGAACATGCTTGCGCTGTATACTGGACTCTGCAAAGCAGGTGAAGCAATCCCTGGACAGGCCCTGAGGGTTCCAGGAGGTCGAGGCTCCCAGAATTCCGGAGAGTCTGTACGTAAAGGTGGTAAGGTTTTCAACCCTACATGCTGGTCGCCTTTACGTCCCAGGTCGTAGTATTCCTGCGACTAATTTCTGTTAGAGGCTGAGTCGACCTCTAGTGCGGCCGGAAGGATTAGGTCAGTGAAAAGTTCCATCGAACCCGCGACCTTCCGGCCTGTAGCTCAGTGCCTCAACGAACTGCGCCACCTCTTGCGCCATACTGGGACGTTATACTGCAAGACAATGACGTTTAATTACGAGCAAACCAGTAGTCTTATTGTTATTTGATCTACATTACTTTATCTCTGACAGGGCGTGGCCATGTGATTATCTTAAAGATTCATATAAATTAATGAATAGAAATCCGTCTAACTTAACTTCGGTTATTTATTTCTTTAATGCAGATGGCCGGCAATCGGCTACATGTTTCGACCGTTCATGCGGTCGTCTTCAGGGCGTGTTTTTACAAGAAAAATTGTAGAAGCTTTTCGCCGACACGTGCATGGGGAAATTGAGATCTGTCTTTTACGTGAACTTATTCGGATGTGTCAGTTTTAGCTTTGTCTTGAGTTTGAAAATTGGTGACAGGCGCGAAGACAGCATGAGGATTTCTTATATGGTGGCTTGTTTGGAATTATGGCCAATGGAATTATTCTGCGGGGTCTTCTTGCGCAGTGGGTTTGCTTAATTTGGGTTGTTTGCTTCCGGCCGAAGGATACTTGATTGGTTTCGTTCGGTGGGAGGTATTCTTAGGGTGAGGACGGCTGCTTTGTATGTGTGATCGAATTACTTAAGAAACAGGTGTGTTTGTTGTAGGACCCGAATTGGATACCTTGCCACTATGTTCAACTCTTTACAATACGGTGGTTTTTACACGTACCACTGCCTTGATATTAGAAGATGGAAATTTGCCCACAGAACATAGCTCGTGTACATGTGTATATATGTTGTACGGTTCTCTTAAGAAGCTTTTCTTATTTCCCTAAACAGCATTATAAATATAAACCATATCATAGCCAAACACAACTCAAATCAGGATTTTATTAAGGCGTATTTCTTATATTGTTTCTTTCAACGAAATATTTCGACTCTGGTTATGAACCATTTTCAGGTTGATTACTTTCCTTAGTACGGTAAAACATACAATTAGTAATGCTATTGTTACTATACGTAGTTTATTTATTATATAACATATCTAAAGAATACAATTTGGAAATTGCTACAAAAAAGACGAAGGTGTTTGGTTTCGTTGGGACAGATCACCTAAGAACAAAAATTACTATAAACGATGAAACGCTAGAACAAGTTAGTCAATTTACTTATCTAGGTTGCAGTATATCTTACCAATTTTCCAATGATGTAGAATCCAAATTAGCAAAATCTTTACAATTAATAGGTACTATTAAGAGAATTATTTTTAGGAAAGTGAGAACGGGAACTATTTTGAAAATATACAACACTTTAGTTTTACTTACATTTTTGTATGGGTCAGAAAATTGGACCTCAGAAACACGAAGAATTGAAGCGGCAGAAATGAAGTTATTGGGACCTCTGGCAGGCTACACCCTTTATGACCACAAGTCAAAAGACTACATACGCCGCGAACTACAGATTACAGGCATACTAGACAAGAAAGATGAATACAGACGGAAGCTTCGGCACTTGCAAAGGATGCCACAAAACCGAATCCCTTTGAAATCATAATACTACCGACCACAAGGAAGGAGAACAATTGGAAGACCGAAGAAACGTTGGAGAGAGCAGTTGTATCTTTGCAGACGGAACGGATCAAAGGGTCCAATCCTTGATGTTTAGGATGATGATTGTTATTGTTACTTACGAGATCTCATATAACGATAATGCAGTCCGGTTATAGGCCTGGAGTGGCCCAGAAGGTCCCAGGAAGCTAAGGAACCCAGATTTCATGACAACGACACAGGATGGTGGTAAGGTTGTCAGCCTTACACACCGTCCGCCTTTACCCCCAGAAAATGCTCCTGGTACTCATTTCTACGAGATCTCATATAACATATAAACATTTGAACATTGATTCCACTGTGTAGCAGTATTAAAATTAAGTTAGTGGAAGTTAATTATATAGAATATTAAAATTACACGGTATTATAATCATGGAAGGTGATGTGGGTACTAAAAATTATTCTATTTAACTGTGTTTATGGATTTTTCATTGATGCAGTGGTTTTTGTGACGGTGTCTATGGAAGTTATTAGAAGTTTGTTGACTTTCTGTGACAGCACGTTTTGGTCCTTGGTAATTGAGCTATGTACTTGTTGTTTAATAGAAGATAACTGTATTAAGACTTTGTTTATGAATTAATGTAGAATGTTTCTCTTAGAAATATGGTGTGTGGACTTCATCAAATAGATGGTATGTTTGTTTGTGTTGCATATTTTGAAGTATTTTTTGACTGATATATGTTTATGTTTGTGCTGAAAAAAATAATTTCTTGAATCGTAATATTATTGACTTTTTGAGCGGAGATCGTTGAATATACGTACGTCTATTCCTTGTGGTATAATGGTTTCTCTGTCTGTATGTTGTGTTGCGTAAAGACTAAACAGCATTAACGGATTTGTTTGTGTTATGGAGGGAAAGAAACTTTTTTAAAACGAAGACGTAATTTTGCTAAGATTATGTAGCGTCGACTGAGGATGAATGAATTTGATGTGTAGGATATGTGGAATGATAGTGACAGGGGAAAACATAAGTGTCCTGACGAAACCTATTCCAGTGCTACCTTTTCCAACACAGATCTTACATGGACTGGCCTGGGACTGAATCCGAAACATCGTGTCTGAGTGGCCGGCAAATAAACCTGTTTGGAGGCTCATTGAATTATCTTTGAGACAGAATCAGCTTTTAGTGGTAAACACTGTTTGGATGAGGATCACGCTGCAAAGTATACAGTTTTCTGTGTAAGAAAAGGGCGTTTTGTTTTGCACGTGCCTGTAGCAACATAACTCATAAAAAAATAAGGGATTCAAATTTCGGCAGTGATTTTAAAATGGTTATGAAATGTTCCGTATCAAATATAATTGGAATATAGCTAACTGATCGGCCTGTTAGTGCCCTTATCTTAAGGGTCAAGCAGTTCAACAAGATGGCAGGTATTTCATGCGTATTAATTGCGATTGTCGGCAGAACGTACTTACACGTCGTAGCTAATGAATCTGCACGAGGTTAATGTTCAGATGAGGCGAGTAATTAATTTTGTTACAGAGCATTTGTCTGACATGAGCAAAGCCTAATACTACCGATAGACTGCTAGTTGCGGCATTGTAGTCAAGGTATTTTACTGTCGGTCGTTTTCTTTTTAATTATCTAAGCATCGGAAAATACTTTCAAAGTTCTGGTGGACCTACAATGCTTACAATAAGAGTACATTAGGGAACAAGCAAGTAGGTGTGAACATGCAACCTGTTCAGGAAGATCCAGCTGACACAAATGTATAACTGATGAGATTAGCGCAACAAATAGTCGTTAGACTTCTCTTTGTGGCCTCAGTAGATAATTAAATACCAGTACAATATGTATGAATGCGTATATAGAATCATTCAAAATTCAAATCTTCTTATATATCACTGTGGATTTTGTAGACACTCTAGCAGTACTATGGATTGCAGCCGTATACTTTAAGACGGTAACATGCTTAGGGGAGATAACTGTAAAACAATGTGTCTTAACATTGAAGTCTTCTGGGATGTTATGGCTTGTCGACGGGGAAATAGTCATTACCGTCGTACCGCTGCAGTCCTGAATCTTCAGCGATGTGACGCTGTAAGAATCTTATATCATGGAAGTTGCGCATTATGAGATGTTATCGTGTTATTTGCGGATGAACACAGAGAAATACGACGAAAAACCCGAATCAGGTTAATCAGTGTCAGATCTGAGCTTAGAACTAGGTACGTCACCAATATCTCCGCTTGTTTAAAACTTATTAACATTCGAATAATTGTGGGCCGGTTAACTCAATCAGTGTAGCGACTGAGCTACGGGCTGGACGGTTCGGGATCGAATCCCGGTGGGGACGAGATTTTTCCGCCCGTCCAGACCGGCCCTTGGGTCGACCTAGGCTCTTGTAAAATGGGTTCCGGGTCTTTCCCGGGGGTAAAGTGCGGCAGGGGCGTGCTGCTGACCACTCACCCCCTTCTAGTGCCGTGGTCATGGAGGAGTAAACCTAATCCACACCCTACCCCCTGGGCCACACCGGGCGTCTA
>Ga0123352_10000905_pt1 | contig 37723 bp, 21 predicted proteins | sample TergutLab28metaG_FD_89700 | JGI IMG/M metagenome (GOLD analysis project Ga0123352, IMG submission 89700) | Labiotermes labralis P1 segment gut microbial communities from Petit-Saut dam, French Guiana - Lab288 P1 | ecosystem: Host-associated > Arthropoda: Insects > Digestive system > Gut ... | reverse complement strand
ATTATTATTATTATTATTATTATTATTATGGCAGCCAGAATAGCTCAGCTAATGTAAAAACCGATGCCACCGAGGAATCGTATTTCGAATTAAGGCCGAAGCAATAAATGTTTCTTTATTCCACAGCGTCCAGAACGACTTTGAGGCCCACTCAGCCTCCTATTCAAAGGGTATCGGAGGCTCTTTCGCTTGGAGTGAAGCGTCCATACCGTGAAGCTAACCACTGATTTCCACCTTGTCGCGAGTTTAAGAATGATTGGAAGTATATTTCCACTACAGTACGTCTTCCGCAGGTTTATAGGAACCACTTTATACTTCTTTATATTATTATTATTATTATTATTGATACTGGAACTGACTTCGTCAATTGTCCAATTTGGAATTTCATATTAATGCCATTTTAAATCACACGGTGAGAAAGGTTCCAAAAAAATCGCCACAGTACATTTTGGCCTATATGAAAGGAAGGATAAATTTCAAATGAAGTGTCGTAATGAAATGTCTAAACGTTAAGGTACCAGGCACTTCGATAACAAAATTATCAGCCAAGTTTTGCTGAGAAAGACAAATCACTTCGGCACTTACTAGCTAATGTCTGGGCAGACACACGCAGACATAACGAGATAATGAAATTGCGCTGCATTGCGTTCAGATCCCCGTCTGTCACTGCATGTTCTGGCGGATGTGATAAAGCCGCATTGCTCGTGAGACGTTAGAAGCAAGATACTGTATAAGGTTTTGTTTTTGGCGAAATACAGCACGACATTAGAAAAGAAAAACCATTTGTTGCATAGTGTTGTGTAACGCGGTTATATTTGTGATTGGCACCCCTGTATAATAGGGTTTTGTCATTACAAGGTAGCTGAATGCCTCAAAAGTGGCTATGCTGATTATTGTGTCACAGATACGACACAAAAAGTCATTATTCATATCCTAACTGTAGACCTGTAGAGAGGCAACAGTGAAGAGAAGCGCGCTGTAGGCCGACAAATGAAACATTCAGAGAAAAACACCTACAATTGCCACAAATCGAACTGACATCACTGGAATTCAAACGGCATGAAGGGTTTGGTATAAAGCAGCTTCTAGGCACAAGGGACGCGTTTTGCTTGCGGTGTGTAAGGTAGAACGTATGGCAGTTTATTTGTGCATGCTTCTTCACGACGTGCATATTTATATTTTGTGATGTCATATCGAACAGTCATACGTAATTATAAACTTAATGCAGGTTTGTGATTCCCAGGGAGAAATGAGGTTATTTAAGGGCCCCGAGAATTCACACACCTTTGCAGCAATTCCTCATCCTTCAAAGGCTCATGATTCCTCTGTTATTAATTATGCAAAGAATAAATTGTGGAGTCATTTACAGAGGTTCTAAGATTATAATAATTTTGGTCATCATGCATTTTTTAAACTTCGAAGCTGAGAAGCAGCCCTATTAACAGCTGATGTCCGGGAAATTTTTGAAATTAAGATAGATTCCTCTTATTCACAAAACACCGGTGACAATGGTGCAGATAAAATTGTCCCTGTTCTAGCAATGTAGCCATATAGGACAGCAGAGGTATAACTTCACTCATTCTTGATAACAAACTTAGAGGACAGTGGTTAACTTGAATCTCCGGCCGCTTTACCTCTAGAGAAAGAACCTCCTGTGCTCACTCAATAGGACGCCGGGTAGGCCAAAATTCGGTCTGGACGATTTGTAGGAAAATCTCTTGCACTTAACCGGAAATCGGACAGCGATTTCTCGGTCGCCTATCCCACAGCCTCGTCACTGTTATGACTAGGATAATTTGGCTCTTAATACATTCAGTATAACTGTATGAAAACAACAACTTTTCGTGTTATGTACTACAACAAAAAGCTAGGGAATCCACAAATTCGTTTATGTACTCATTTGTTTATATTTTGCATTCTTTTATTCTTGTTTTAACGAACTTTACTTTCAAGAGCGTGGGCCGGGTAGCTCAGTCGGTATAGCGACAGACTACGGGCTGGACGGTCCGGTATCGAATCTCGGTGGGGACGAGATTTTCCGCCTGTCTAGACCGGCCCTGGGGCCCACCCCTGTAAAATGGGTACCGGGTCTTTCCCGGGGGTAAAGTGCGGCCAGGGCGTGCTGCTGACCACTCACCCCCTACCAGTGGCGCGGTCATGGAAGAGTTGAGCTATACCTCTACCCACCGTCTGGGCCACACCGGGCCTGTAACGGGATCACTTTACCTTTTACTTTAAATAGCTCAAGATATACAGCGTCGAATTGTAGAATAACGAATTGTAGGGATTCTTAAAAAATTCGTAACTTATTTTGCAGTACCATTCCTGTATTAGCTTAAAAGTTATGAGTGAAGTTTCGAAATATCTCAGTCAGACTAGCCAACCTCCGGGTTGTGATTTGAACGTGGCACGTTCCAAAGAAAATTATGGGTTGCCACCAACTGAAATGCGATGTTTCTTGTCTCCGTTTGGTTGTGCCAACTCACCTAAAGCGTCGAGTCGAATCAGCATCACGGAGACGCAGCAGAGACTGTTTGGCTTACTTATAAAGGTCACATGCGGGAATGTGCACACACCAGCACAGTCGAGTCCTGTCGAGGCACAGGAGTCCTGCTGAGTCAACAGTATTTATGCCGAATGTTTAATTTTCGGCAGTTGGGTTCCAGCTGTCGGGCGTGTCGGTTGGTATTTTGCATTGAGGAATAGATATAGAAAAGTTAGTTCATTTATTTAAGGAGAACCAGGCCATGTACGACGCCTCTCACTGTGACTATCGAAACATCTCAAGCAGGTCCGGCCATATGTGGCTAAACATCCCGAATTCCAGTCTCTTCACGTTTACTAGGTAAACCCGCATCTTTCGTCTCCTCCGACCCAACCTCCGTCTCCACATAATTGCGTGCAAAACAAGTAGGCTAAAATTTTCCATAGCTGCAGGTTTCTTTACTTTTGCACTGTTTAAGAACACTACAAACTGGATTCGCGCTGGCGTATCTCAACTAAATTTTATATAGCCTTGTCTTTAGTCCAAGAGAAGTACGTCTTTCCTTCCGGCAACTGGAAATCTGAATTACTTATAACTGCAGTGATTATTAGCACTTATGACGCTTTCACAACTTTACAGTATTTCATTCATTAACCGTCTAGTGCAGGCCAGGTTGCAAAATAAGAAATTTACATTTTGCCCGTTGTCAAAATAAACAGAGAGATTATTGGCCTATTGGTATTTATAATGGAAGCAGGCTGTATTTTCTGTGAGGTATGAAACGTATCTGTGTAAATACTGCTTATTAATTTTTGTCCCGTGAAGAGTGAGTCCCTAACACCACGGCGTGGCGCGTTCTAAGGTGCGGATGGAGATACGGCCTACAATAGGGAGAGTACCTGCGAATATATTGAACAAGCAATAGCTAACAACCGGCAATGGGTAGTACTGTACTACAGCATGGAGAATGGGCTAGTTGCTAACAACACCTAGCCTAAAAATGTACTATGTTAAGAACCATTTCACAAAGCAACGGAATTGGACTGACTACGTGGTACGGCATACACATTGGAAAAGGGACATGAGATTCGGCACATGCAATGTGAGGAGCCTGTATAGGTCAGGGTCACTTACCGTAAGACAGTGGACACAGAATTAGCGGGTATAAATTAGATTTAGTGGGTTTACAAAAGGTTTGGTGGACAAGATAGACACTGAACGCGCAGAGAATTAGACTTTTTCAGTGGTCAAGGAAATAAAAGTCATAAATTAGGGACTGGACTTTTTTGTACATCAGAGAGTAGTAACAGTAGTTAAAGGAGTAGAGTTTGTTGGAGATAGAATGAAATACGAACATAGTGCTGACAGGTTGCAGGCGCGATATTATTTTTCTGATTGGGCATGCACAAACTGAGGTTAAAGGACTCAAAGGACAGTTTCTGTGAGCAATTTGAACAGGCTTTCGATCACTTGAGTGAGTACCACGTGAAAATTTTGTTAGGAGATTTTAATAAAGAACTAGTGAGAGAAAACATTTTTAAACCAATAATTGGGAGTGGCAGTTCAAAGTATAATAATAATAATAATAATGGCGTTAGAGTATTAAACTTTACCACATCAAACACTATGGTTGTTAAGAGCATGGTTTTCCCCCATCGGAACTTTGTAATCACACCTGGACCTATCCCGACGGGAAGAATCCAGTGGCGGCTCGTGGGACTTTCTTGAGGTAGGGCTGGGTCAAGGATTACTATGTGATTAATGAGAAGGCTTAATACAGCGTTATTAGGCACAGACATGCAACTAATTATGTTTAGCATACATAAGAGGTTTAAATTTTCACACATAATATGTATTATGCTTTATGATGACTGAGAAATAACTAAATCATGCGTTGCGCGAACTACATTCTTAATATGGCTCTTTTTGTCGAGAGCTAACTGCGAATAATTGATGCCCTGTCGACACTTCGCGCTGTTCTTTATCTTAAAATTTGCAACTAATAAAATTACAACATCTACAAACGTTGTTTTGAAAACGGCTAGGTAAACACGGTTATCAAAATTCCAACATCCGAAACGTTAGAAGACGTAAACAGATATATGAATTCCGTCTTGAAACCCTTTCTTAGCTGCAGTACCTACACCCCGGTCCGTGACCAAGTTGCCACTGTCTTCCCATCATTTGGCGTAGCGGAATTGACCCAGTGCGCAACGTCTAGGCAGGGCACAGCCTGCTTGCTTTCCGCAGGGCTTAGAATCGGTCGGAAGTATTTGAATTTAAAATGATTAATCCGTATTCTTTTAAAGAATGTAAGTATCTTCTAATGAAAATTGTTATTCAAATATTTAGTTTAATTTTTCTCGAAATTTCTAGGAGAGCTGTAGCCCAGCAGGCTTTATGGAGAAGCCGCCTCTGGAACACTCACAATCAGACTGATCGCGTAGTGACAGATAGGACATGGCATTCAACCATGCTTGAAGTACCATCTTTCATGGGAGATGACAAACTGATTATTGCCTGGTGGTTGCGAAAGTTAGGGAGAAATCGTCGGCAAGTAAGCGAGAGCACAGAAGCTTTATGTGCAGAAATTCAAACTCAAGAATTTAAGTGAGCCAGAAATTATGGAACAGTATCAGATTAAAATCTCAAAGATGTTTGTAGCTTTGGAGAGCTTAAATAATACCGAGAACAAAAAGAAAGTTTTGGAAAACAATAAAGAGAATATCAGTATCTCAGTGAAGACAGTCTAGTTCTTTATGATCAGACAGCATAAAGCATGGATTGATGTAGAATGTTCACAATTTTTAGATCAAAGGAAGCAGGCTAAGATGCAGTGGCTACAGGATCCAAACCAAAGTGATTTAGATAATCTGAACAATCTAAAACATGAAGCTAGTAAACATTTCAGGAAGAGAAAGAAGGAATATCTGAAAGCTAAAATTGATGAACTTGAAAATAAAAGTAAGATCAAGAATATCAGAGACATGTATTGGGGTATCAGATAAATTAAGAATGGTTAACAACTTAGAATTGTATGGTAAAGGGTTGGAAGTGTGATTAGGTTGCAGTCTCCCGCGTTATTTTGAACAAGTCGAGGAACCATTCCTCTCATTTAGGCATATTGAATGTGTGTGGAATGAATGACGTTGGGCAGACTGAAATACATACAACGGAGCTGCTAGTGACTGTGCCCAGTGCCTTTGAGTTTGAAGCGGCTATTGAGAAACTAAGAGGATACAAATCATCAAGTATTGATCAAATTCCAGCAGAATTAATTTAGTAGGCGGTAGGATCTGAGATTCATGAAATTATTAATTATGTTTGGAAAAAGGAGAAATTGTCTGAACAGTGGAAGGAGTCGATCACTGTACCTATTTGTAAGAAGGGTGATAAAACAGACTGCAGTAATCATCGAGGCATATCACTCTTATCAACTACATACAAAATTTTATCAAACATCCTGCTATCAAGGCTAACTTCATAAGCAGACGGAATTATTGGGATTCGTAAGTATGGGTTTCGACGTAACAGTTCAACTACTGATCATACGTGTATTTTGTATTTATGAAATACATGAGAAGAAATGGAAATACTACGAGGAAGTGAATCAGCTATTTATGGACTTAAAGAAAGCTTATGATTGTATAAAATTCTCATTGAGTTTGGTATCCCTATGAAACTAGTAAGGCTAGTAAGCAAGCGTTTAAATGAAACCTATGGTACGGTCCGGGTAGGCAAACATTTGTCTGACATGTTTCCTATTAGGAATGCTTTGGAAAAAGTAGATAATTTATTGCCATTGTTTTTCAATTTTGCTGTAGTGTATGATAGTTGGGTTCAGAAAAACCAGATGACTTGAAATTAAGTGGTTTCCATCAGCTTTTTATTTTTTTATTAATATGTTCGGTGATAGTATACATACTGCAAAGGAAAACATAGACTCTTTTTAGTCATTAGTAAGGAGAATGATCTAGAAGTAAATGCTGTAAAACTAATCACATGTTCTTGTTTCATGAACGGAATTCACGACAAAATCACAACGTAAATATAGTTACGAATATTTTGAAAAGTGAAACAGTTCAAAAATTTGGGAACAAAAATAACGACTCAAAATTGTATTCATGAAGAAATTAAGAGCAGATTGAAGTCAGGGAATTCTTTCTATCATTCAGTGCAGAATATTTTGTTTTCCAGTTTGCTATCCAAAAAATATAAAGATTAAATAAACAGAACTAAAAATTTTCCTGTTGTTTTGTGTGGTTGTAAAATTAGGTCTGTCACATTGCGGGAGCAACAGAGGCCAAAATTTTTCGAGAATAGGGTGCTGAGGAAGATATCTGGACCTAAGAGGGATGAGGTAAAAAGGAGTGGAGAAGACTACATAACGAAGAGTTTTATGTTCAGTACTCCTCAACAAATAATTTTGGGTGACCAAATAAAGAAGAAAGAGATGGGCGGGGCATGTAACACATATGGCAGAGAGGAGAGGTGCATACAGGTTCTTGGTGGGGAAACCTGAGGGAAAGAGACCACTTGGAAGACCTGGCGTAGATGGGAGTGTAATATAAAAATTAACTTCCCAGAACTGGGACATGGGGGTATGGACTGGATGGATCTGGCTAAGGATAAGGACAGGTGGCGGGCTCTTATGGTTGAGGTAATGAACATCCGGCTTCCATAAAATGCGGGGAAATTCTTGACTATTTGACGACCTGTTAACTTCTCAAGAAGGAGTCTTCTCCATGGTATTAATTGTTTACTAATGTTAGTCTTTAAGAGTTTACATTCGTATTTCGTTACTCTCTTTTTACAACTTACTTAAATGAGCCGGAATATTCACTCACCGCAAGAGCTCGCTATGAGCCGGACCACTTCTTTTAGAGACACAGCGTCCGGGTTCTACCCGTTCCGCTAATCAATCAGTATTGTGGGTCTCAGTCGAGGGTAAGGCGGCTGGACTGTGAAACTAACTAAGCACTTTTACATAGTGCCAAATCTAATAATGCGTGAAGTTTTGCCACCATTCTCCCACACATTTTCATGGCATTTCTCTGAAACAAAATGAAAATTTTACATTCTCGTGTAGTTTTCATTTTCTCTTTAACGACGCTGTGCATTGTTGAGGCCATACAACGTCGATATTAAACGGCTGAATAAGAATATGGAGCACTGGTGAAATGATAGTGACATGGGAAGCCAAAGTACTCAGAGATGAACCTGTCCACGTGCCCCTTTATTTTGTACCATACACCACAAATGACCCCTCCTAGAATTAAACACAGGCCTCCGCGATCAGAAAGCGACAAGTAATAGCCTGACCTGTGGCACGGGCCCTTTTCCTTTGTCTTGTATTAATTTCCACTTAAAACACGTGTTCTAAATATCGGTATTGATTAAATGTGTACGAGAGATGTCTGAAGGGTAAGTGCTGTGGTTGTACGCTAGGGGTAACTTTTAAGTTACGTGTATACACATGGTTATTCTCAAGGGTGCTTTATGTGCTTTCATTCATCCCTGGGAAAGTAGGCTATAGTCTGTTGCAGAAGTCACACTTGCCGAATGTTCCAGAGTGATTTTCACACTTGTTCGTCTATGAGAGCTGGAGGATGGGGGTGCGAGCATTGGTTCCGCCCAGCTGGGGCGATGTTACAACATGCATTATTTCGATACGCTCCAAAAAAAAAAAGAGAAAGAGAAAGAGAGACAGACTTCTACTTCGTGCAGTACTTCAGTTCGCCTCATTCATGGAACAGTATACAAAACTGACAATGTCCCCGGCCCTTAGACTTCTAGTTTATTGTGCTTGGCTCATTCACAAAGTCGTACACTTGCTCCAAGAGCCTGCTAATAATGCCCTTTTATGTTTTGCTGCTTTCTTTCTTTACCGACAGAGGGTCAATCGACATAAAAATACGTGGTCGACATTCCTACCTATTATAGGATACAGATGAAAGACTTTTTGTAACAGAAACGTCCAATAGGCCTGTAAGTTGCCATTCATACTGAAAACTTATGGACATGGTAAAGAATCAGCTTGCTGCTGTTTCTTCAGAACGTTGCAGATGGACACTATGTAACGCTGGTATTGTGTATTCATATGTCAGCGCCTTTTACATCAAATGTACTAATAAATTCACATACACAGCGACATGTATTTGCACAGTGATTTCTTGAATTATTCTTATTTGTCTATTCTTAGATCATTTAAAGGAGCTTTAAATTACCAAGTTTGTATAGCTTCGAATGGTAGTATGAATAGTGGAGCATGAATCGGGCAGGATGTGGATGGAAGCCGTCGTGGCCTAATTTAAGGCAATATTCCAATTCAAGTTTTAATGAACCCAAAGTATCTCACAGCGGTGTTGATAAAGAGGCCAATTTTTCTGGGATGTTACGCCGTATCGACCGGTAATGAATTTAACTATTATTCCGGGTTTTTTAAGCTCATGGTTCCGTGCATCGTAATTCAATGTTAATAAAAATCCAACCAGATGCACCAGTATGCAGATATTTATTTACTGCAAAGTCACTCTACATGTTTCGGGTGTCACAGCACCCATCATCAGGAGTACTGAAAACTGTAACCGCAGCCTCCGGTACAGGTCATAATAATGGTATAGCTACTTTCCTCCAACGTGGCCTGATCGGACCACTTGGAGGGAAGTAGAGGGAGGCTGCGGTTACAATTTTTAGTACTCCTGATGATGGGTGCTGTGACACCCGAAACATGTAGAGTAACTTTGCAGTAAATACATATCTGCATGCTGTTGCATCTTGTCGGATTTTTATTAACATTGTTATTCCGGTATTTGCCTTTAAGCAAACAGGTATGCCACGACGGATCTGAACGATGATAGTCCATCGTCTGCCCGTGGAGTAAAGCCGGGACTTACTAAATCGCGGCCTGACATTTGTGTGTTTCTTTCAATCGTTCATGCAGGAAAGGTAACAGGTACGGAAAGCACTGACAGTTCTGTTGGAAGGATGTGGCTGCAGTCAGTAAAAGAAAGAAAACCTCAAATTTGCATTTTTCGGTTAGGCCTGGAGTTTCAAATGATCCCTGTTGCATCTACTGCGTTGTTCTGTGTTGGTATAAAACTTCGTCTGTCATTCTTACGGTAAAAACAGACTGTGGTTGGCCAAGGCAGGGGTACTCAAGGAAAAACTAACACTATTATGGGGAAAGCAATAATTGCCTTCCTCAAGCCGGATTTTCTTAATTAATATTTCTCGGTTTTTTTCCTACAGGTATATGAAATCTGAAGCTTGAAATGTGTAAAAAAAATTATAGTTTTGATTATTATCTTGATCGTATCATCCTCCGGAAGAACCATAATTTGAAGCTCTCCGAGAATATCTGGGAAACGTGTTAGTCGAAACCGGAAAGGAAATTGGCAACCTTTAAAACACTGGTATAGATGGAATAATATTTCTAAAATGGATCTGACAGAAGTAGAATAGGAGGATATGGACTGAATTAACCTGGCTCAGGATGGACTCCACTGTATGGTTTTTCAGGATGGAGTAAACGCCAATGGTCTTTCACAAGCAAGGAAACTCTTGATCAACTGAGTAATTATCGTAATATAACATATGATTCTGCTATACTGATACTGGAGCCGGGATAGCGCAGTCGATATAGCGACTCGTTACTGGCTAAACGGTCCGAGGATCGAATTCCGTTGGGGGCGAGGTTTTCCGCACCTGTCCAGACTGGCTACGAGGCCCACCCAGCCTCCTGTATATTGGGTACCGGGTCTTTCCCGGGGGTAAAGCGGCCTCGGTATGACGTTGACCACCCATCCCATCTAGCGCTGAGGTTAAAGAAAGAGTAGAGCTATATTCTACTCCTTCTCTGGGCCTTCGTAGTCTGTTCTTGGGTGAACTTTACCTTTACCATACCATTACTGATACTAATGGAAGAAAGTACTGAACCGAGACCTTCTGATTACGATGAAGTTTCCATGAGACCCTGTATGCTTACGTGCTTTTACAACGAAGTGGTCTCACAACCGACCCATTCGATCAGCAAATGATGTGAAACAAATTACTACTGCTAGTTACGAAGTAATTTTCTTCCAGTTCCGACACTTATCGCAAACAGGCTACGTTAAGACATGATGGCATCATTACACTACAGATGTTTTATAACCTGTCGCTCTAATTTACTTGCTACTCTTGTAATTGAAAATCGAAAATGCACGGTTTTCTAAACACACCCGATTAGCCATGTTGCATCTTCTCACACCCTTCCTTTCCGTGTTTGAATTCCGGATTACATTTACACTGAGCAGTGAAGTTTCGATTCGTTTATGTCTGAATTATGAAGCTACAGAGGTGCTGATAAGTCCTTAGCCCGACTAGGAAGGCAACAAGCTAATGTTTCTGTCAGAATGGTGTGAATTTCCCTCGGCGCCTTGCCTTACAGGAAAAACAACTTGATGACAGCTTGCATCTCGATGTTGTTGAAATCGCGCGTGTCCTTGACATGCTTCCGAGCTTGTTTCCTCCCTGGTCGGGCTAAGGACTTAGCAGCACCCCGGGATATTCAATGGCCCTGCTTTTCATTTTTGGTATCAGAGACGATAGTAAACAGCAGTTTGTTGGTACAGACCTAACAATTATCACATTAAAGCACAAAACTAAATATATATACCGACTGTGTCACAACTAAGGACTCGCGTTTTGCACACAGTTCATTTACGTGTTTCATAGAATAGGCACGATAACCAGTCATGTATTTCACTGAACAATATTAAACGGATTGTTCTCTATTAGGTAGGGACTGATATTTTATATTATATAACAGAACTTTAGGCTTCAAGGAGATAAAATACAATAGTTCGATATTGATGTTAACCCGATATGCAGTTGATCATCAAAATCACTCTTAGTCAAGATGACCAAACATGCCTTATTTTATAATTTACAAAATCCAGTATTTTAAGCGTCTTGTATATACATATATAACGTACAGAGCTATATATGTGCACGAGTATGTATACGTTGGCCTATAAGTAATTTTCCTTTTTCTTGTTTCCAAAAGCGATCCTAAAACAAAACACAAAGGTTTTTTTTTTCGAAATTTTCTCCGCATTCTCGCCATTATGTACGGCAGTAACGACTGTTAAAGTGATGTGCAATTATTGCTCTAGAGTACTTGGATGTGATTCTAATGTTCATTCGGCATTCATATTCTAATTATGTACGTAAATTTAATTTTCAATTGGAGGGTCAGTCCTTCTTTATATTTTTAGTAAGTTTACCCATACACTGCGATGCTGACAAACGAAAGCAGCCATACCTCGAGTGAAGAACGAGTACTTCTTCTTGTCTAGTACCAAAAAAACTAAATAAATTCTCTGTACAGGCTCTGAGGGTGCCAGGAGTTTTGAGTATACGAGATTTGAAGAAAATCGGGACATGAAGGTGGTAGAGTTGTCAGTCCTACACACCGACCGTCTTTACCTAGCAGGAAATATTCCTGGTACTCATATCTGTTAGAGACTGAGTCAACCCGAGGGCCACAGCGCGTTCAGAAAGATTATGACGCAACCGGGAATCGAATATTCAACCTTCCGAATTGTAGCGCAGTTTCTCAACCAACTACGCCACCACGTTCCCCCCTTGTCTACCACAAAGCGAATCAAATCTGGTACAGAGTCTGCACAGATACGAAACGCGCAGACTCCTACATAACGAACCCACATACACCGAGACACAAAAGAGAAAGTAAAATAAAAATCAACAACGCTGACACAAAGGAAAACAAAATCGCAAGTGAGGAAGGAACGGCTATGTATTTCCACTTGACGACGCCAGGCGTCGAGACGACAAGGACGAAGATTTCTGTCTTCCTCCGCAAAATCAATGCCACGTTATTGGAGAAAGGTGGGGGTGAAATTTCGGTGATTTTTAAACCAGCACCAAATGCAATTTACTTCATCCTCCTTTCTTCGCCGCTTGCTGATGCAGTCTGAGGCGAATACTAAAGACTGCAGTAGACACAGGAGCACTTTGTTTACTCTTCCTGCACCAGCAGAGTAAGATCTGGAGTATCCTGAAACGCAACTGTTAGCAATACACAGATAAATCAAATATAACCTTAAATCATACATTCGGCATTTTCCAAAAGTTCTTCATTCTATTTATTTATTTATTTATTGTTCGAGCAGATGAATTTGTTCTTCGCCAGGGAATCGGTTGCTGTCCTCGTCAACATCACAGTACAGCAGCCAAAACTTAGAAAATAAAAAACACTTGAGCTAAGGAGTCAAAATTTAGTCATGTATTTAAGCAACAAATAATAAAATTTAGTTAAAAGGACATCCAACAATTGTACCGCAGATTTGCTTATCATTTTGATAACCGCCTGCAATGAACGTACTGGCAAGAATACTGAGTGCGTCCTTAATACGTGGGTGTTCTGCATTAGGTCCGTGGCAGGGAACAGGATATTGGGAAGATATTGGTCAATATTTGGAACGAAGCTAGAGAACCAAATATGCGCAAAGAAATTAACACCAGATTAAATTCAGGGAATGCCTGCTACCATTCCGTCAGATATTTTTTTTCTGCCTTTCCAATCTAAAAGCCTGAAGATTAAAATATAGAGAACTATAATCTTGCCCCTTGTTGGTATGCATGTGAAATGTGGTCTGTCACAGTAAGAGAAGAATAGGCTGTGGGTTTTAGAGATTAGGTCCGTGAGGAAGATATTCAGACGTAACACGGAGAACGCAGTGGGATAGGGGATAAAACTGCATTAATGAGGAGCTTCATAATTTTTACTCCTCGCCAGATATTATCACGGTGATTAAATCCAGACGGATGAGGTAGGCGGGGCAAGTGCAACGTATGGGAAAGAAAAGAAATGCACATTGAATTGTAGTAGGAAAACCTGAGGTAAAGGGGCCACTTCGGAGACCTAGGTAGACATAGGAGGATAGTATTCTGTCAGGAAATATATGCAAGGTATAACACTTCATACGCTTTCACTCTGATATTGTCCCGACAAATTTTCTGATTATCTCAGCAAAAGTATGTTCTACTAAATAATTGTAGAGTACATCACATTCGATTGTTATATTTAAATCATTAGCTTTCTTCAGTTTCAGTTCATACCTCACAAAAGTCTGTCTGTCACTCTTCATTATAAAAGTATATAACACAAATGTATGTGGGTTTCATGTAAAGTTCCCGCTACTTTTGCCCGATCTTAACTTAACTAATTTTGTCTGTAAATTTTAGTAAAAATCCAAAATAAAATTTCACGAACTGCAGTTCCCATTCAGCCACGTTCACGACAGGTAGTAGAATCAGTCTCAATAATGCCTGATACTGTAGATACCGTGATATGAGCTCCTGATGATGGGTGGAGATACCACCCGAAACATACAGAACAGTTTGCAGATATAAATAAACTGTATATTGTTGCATCTTGTTGGATAATTATTGACACATATTACGCGATGCACGGACCACTGAATATAGAATTTAACTTATTCTACAAAATTACCAATTTAAAATATTACCTGCAGCAGGGCGCATTGATATGTGAATGACAAACGTAAATGGATGTGAAGGTTAGTGGCCTGTATTAACGCTGTACTATCCAGGCATGCACTTCGAGGATCTGTGCAGAACCGAATAATATTTCTCCCGGAATATCATACACATGCGGGAACTACTGCATTCAATGCAAATTTGCCAAATATTTTGATTGAATTCGATGTTGAGGTTTCATGTGAATCTTAAATAAAAGGATTTAAAGTTGTTGTAAATAAACAAAATATAGGTTTATATCCAATTTAATTTAATCTATTACGTCACAGTCTCATCAATTTGAATGTCTGAAAACAGCAATGTTTTTGCCAACCTCTTTTCCCAGCAGTTCATCTCAATAGCTTGGTAGGGTGAAGTAAGCAAGGCAAATAAGGGTAGTTTGGTGATGCGAGGGAGAAATCCCAACAGATGCAGCTCCCTCCTCCCCCACTCAAAACCAATCAGAATCCGCGGGCATTGATTGCTTCATACACAGCAGCAAGAACCATTCGAGCGTTAAGCAGCAGGTTACTGCTTGTCTTGAAGTCGAGAGGTATGGTTTGCAGGTCCCAGTGTGCCCAAGAATTACTTTATTTTTTTATTTATTCATTCATTTATGGTTTGTTTAAAGAAGCGGCCAGTAGTCAGAATACAGGCCTATAACGTTGAATGGCAAGATAATTAGTGACGAAGGATTCATATCGGGACAATTTGCCTATGTGCACTGAAGAATACCACGAAACCCGTCAGGTTACCCGCCCTACTGTCCGAGATTTGAACCCGGGATTAGGTTAGTACGTACTGGAGCAGATTACTTGGTCCAGGCTACATTAGGCATGCTTGGAACGGTCAATTCGAAAGCATAACAGCGAGTATTGGCTGTTGTTCCAGACTTGTGACGTTCCTCCACAGTGATTCGAGTGCAGCTGCTGCGATGTGCCCACGTGACACCAGGTCTCTTATTACATTTCACGGTAGCTGTTCACATTTCCACGTGGCTCTGTGCGTCTATCCCGAAAATCTATTGCTACTTGTAAAGGGTTTACCTCAGTACTTTAAATACCCGCAGTACTCGTTCCCGGTCGGGGAGGTGGTTGCGCAATATCATTTTCGCAGCACGTAGCAGCAAGAACTACTATGAGAAGTTACTCACGCAGGCTACTTAACAACAGAGGACGAAAGAAGAATCAAATCGCATGCAGAATTTGCCCGCAATATTGCATGTCGCTATAACAGCCGTAGGGACCGCGGTGGCACAGTGGTTAAGGTGCTGTGCTACAAATCGGAAGGTCGCTGGTTTGATTCCAGATGGTGTCATTGGAATTTTTCATTGAGATAATCCTTTCGATCGCACTGTGGCCCTGGGGTCGACTCAGCCTCTAACAGAAATGAGTACCAGGAGCATTTCCTGGGGGTAAAGGCGGCTGGTGCGTAGGGCTGACAACCTTACCACCATCCTGTGCCGTTGTCATGTAATCTGGGACCCTTAACTTCCTGGAACCCTCTGGGCCACTCCAGGCCTGTAACGGGACTGCTTTATAACAGCCGTAGATACCATACATACTGGTGAGAGCAGGCAGCATGTTTTGCAACATATTTGGTCTCTTCTGTGTCCGCAGTAGGAATCAGGAAACATAAAAGTTACAAACGCACACACACTGATATGATATACACAAGATGAACGAAAATTGCGCGGCCAAAACTGCAGAAGGTGGATCTACATCACTGTACAAGAACAAATGTTGTATGAACGTAGACCTTAAGCGTGGTTTCCGAGTTTCTGCATCTAGAATAATATAGGAAATGCCTGAAGTGTCCACCTTGAGCTTCAAAGCAGGAAGTTGAACGTCTGAACAGTGAGTGCCTGACTGGCTGGAAAATTCCGGGTGTCGTGCGATTCAACTCAAATCCATTCTATATTCGTTGTTGCAAGTTGTGGATATGCAGAGTAGGATTCATTTATGGTTCATGCACGATTATACTCCACTACACTTTCTGTTTTCCGTGTGAGAATTCCTGAATAACGTGTTTCTGCGTCAATGAATAGGACGAGATGGACCAACAACGTGGCCTGTTCACTTATCTGTTTTAAATCCCGTCGACATTTATACCTGAGGACATCTGAAGTCTACTGTTTATGATACAGAAGTCACTGACGTCCAGGACTTGCAACAGCGAGTACAGAAGGGATATGAGATAATTAATTCGCGCTAAACCTGGAATTTTCCAGAGAATCGGGCAGTCACTTTTCAGACGTGCAGCGTCCAATTTTGAATCTTTAATTCTGCGTTCACTTTATATACAGGGTCCAGCAGAAATACCTGACGATTTTGCATCACAGCTGTGAGTGGAATCGTTGGCGTGGGGAATTTGTCCTTGAGCGCCCTTCTAGCGAGACTCAAAGCATTTCAGTTGCCATGGAACGTTGGTCTGTAGATCATCGGGCTTTCGTTGTGGAGACGTATTTCTAAAACAACGGTTCTGGCGTTGTGACTCAGCGGATATTTCGTTGGCACTTCAATATTCATCGGAACGACAGTGTCCCTGGTCGCAATACTGTACTGCTGTGGGTGAGAAACTTCAGAGAAACAGCGTCTGCCGCAAAAAGAAAACGTCCAGGAAGAGAGCCTTCACTTAGAACTCCTGAGAACATCGAACGATTGCGTCAGGCTTTTGTCAGAAGTCCTCCGCTTGCGAGAATGTGCTGACAACAAGGGACGCCACCTCACACACACTATATTCAGGAAGTGAATATTGTAATTAAAATTCTCTCAGATATAGATAATTTTAGTAATAAATTCACGTTAAAAGACAGTATACTTTTCATTTTATTGTAACTTAAAAATCGTCAGTTTTTTTTTCAGCTGGACCCTATATAAACAATTATGTGGGCCTACGTGGTACGTACTGGACACAATCTTGTGTTCAATAATTTACGCTTTCTTTTCTAGGGCCCTGAAATAATTCATTAAGCGATGTGACTGACTGCAGAGTTGACGATCAAGAATCGATTCCTGGTAAAGGAAGGATATTTTTCACCAACATGTCTAGAACGGTACAAGGGTCTCCTCAAGACATAAAGTGGCCGGAGCATGAAGCTTACCACCATCTAGTTCCAAAGGTAATCTTATGGAGATTTACCTTCACTCTCTCTTGCGCCTTCATGGTTCGGCATTAGCATAGTTTAAGCCCGAAACGGGCTTAAACTATTAAATTACTTGGATCGGTCAGAAAATAAGGTTGCAGTTTATATATTCCGGGTTCCTTGTTTCAGAGTCTAAAAAGAATAGTTCAGACTAGATGTACTGTTGTCCCATTAATTTTCTATAAATTCCCCCAGGCATCCAACATATCGGGGGAAGGAGCTTCGTATCTTAAAATATAATGGCTACCTTCAACAGCGTAAAACTAGCGATAAGAATTCGCACATTTTCGTCTGTGTTTTGAATTAAATTCACCCCACTATTACCATTCTTTCCACAATTAGGTCTACTGGCACCTATTGCAGGTATTATATTCCGCCATTTTAAAAGGTCTTCCAAAACTTTGTTTCTTTTGGTTGATATTAGATCCTTTTGGAATCTTGTAAAATCTTGTCCTGTCAGCACATTCTTTCAAATTTCTTCAGTACTGTTCTATAAACTCTATGACTGCGACTGAATTAATGTATATGAACCATTTCTTTTTTCTTTGGACTCTGAAATACACTTATTTGCAAAAAAAACTTGCTTACCGCAGTTTTAAAATCCCTCTATTTGTAACAACCAACTCGTAAATACCACGTTTTCCCACAGTTTATGTTGTGCAAGGAATAAACTTTAAGAATTAAACCAGAGTAGTGATCCACCCCTATAGATACAACAACATCAATATATTGTTGCTGATTCTAACACATTCTGTTCATAAATTCTCCTAATTTTTTTTAACATTTAAAAATTGAAGTGTCAGTTGGGAATTTCAAAGTAATTGAAAATTAAATATTTCTTAAGTTATTTTTTTACCAGCAGTGAATGCTAACTACAGGTTAGTGATATGTGCAGAGTGACATAAGGCCCTTTATTATATTGACATAATCTCTTACCCAACTAGAGGGTTGGTCTGTAATGTACACAAATCATGGTGCAGCATTATGGATAAACTGCTTCTCAAATCTCCTAAGTAATTTTCTGTAAATTTTTCAAGCAAGTGTGACATACATACATCAACAAGGACACAACCAATATATGCAGCCATATCACAACTGATTTAATCATAAACTCATGCACCATAATTGACTATTTTAACAAAGAGTAACTTTAGCAAGCATGGAAAATGAGCTCCCTGAAGATGGTGTGACTGCACTGAAACATGTTGGAGCTATTTTAGTGTAAATTTTAATATTGTTTTTAAGACAATCACTTGTGTATTTGTTGGTGAATAAAAAACTTCAATTGAAAAGCATCAACAATAGAAACAGAAGTTACACAATGGTGAATCAAGAAGTAAAGTGAATTGGTCTGCAGAGGCACTGCAATCAATGCACTGGGAAACCTAGCAGTTATCTCAATAACCACATGTCAACATTGTCATGACAAGTAATGTCAGGTGTAGTTGAGTTTGTTTGCTAATTTTCTTTAAAGATAGAGGGACCACATTCAAATGGCACTGTTGTAGAACAGCAAGGTGTGATCGTTTTGTGTGTGTTTGTGTGTGTGTGTGTGTGTGTGTGTGTGTGTGTGCAAGTGCGCACGTTTGGTCAGAAAGAAATTTATAGAAGAATGGCAGCGCAATATGGTGACTACAGCCCAGCAGAGAAAAATGCAAATGAATGGGTATGTCTCATGGATAGTAGGGATGATGGGTTGAGGTTTCCTTCCTTATTCCTAATATTGTATTCCTCTCAACTCCTCTTCTGACCTATGTCAAAGAGCCCAAACCAGTTATCACTGACAAAAGTCATGAGCAGCAACAGTCATATGAAACAGTGGCTAGATAAATGGTGTGGAATATAGGAAAGCTCCTCAGAAGGAGAAGCATTAAGAGCTCAAGGGAGATGTGGTGAAGACTGATCCATCGTAATTCTTTCCACAGCCTTAGAATAGTAACAGACACAAAATTCTGTATCACAGAAGCCTGAGGACAACTAAACTTACCAATAAGAGTAAGCAGAGTTTAATTTTGGGAAAGTGTGGAGGCAGCCATACTGGCATCCTGTGTAAGGTGTTCAGAGGATAAGAAATACAGAGGATGTGAGGAAGACAATATAACTTTAAGATTGTGATGACACCCCTGCAAAACCCAATGAACACACAACACAGAATTCACATTTTATTGGTATAAAACTATACAACACAGCTGTGACTTATTACAGACTCTTCTGTACATTCACAATTAAATTTAACTTCTAGCTCTGTGATCAGCCAAGTGCCTGGTCAGACAGATGAAGCACCCCAGCACAGACCAAGAATGTGTATAATGTGCTGCCTGGTCCAGAGTATATCCCTGTTGTGGGTAGGTATGGCACAGTGGTGGAAGGGTGAGTGGTGGGAGAAAACTGATGTGTTCAGAGAAGAACCTCATCTAGTACCACTCTCTCCACCATGATATTCACATATAAAGTCACTTGGAATTGAACCTGAGGTTCCATGGTGAGAAATCAGCTTGTAACAGCCTTATCTATGGCATGGTCCTATGCGCACACTATTACAGTAGGCTATTATGTACCCATGAATGTAACACATTATACTGTGTATACACATATGAGCATTAGTATACATAATTACGAGGTAAATATTGATCACAATCAAATTAGTTTACATGTTGATATCTATATATAAAAGGTTCATTATCTCTCCACATGATGTAAATCCGCCACATGTCCACTTATCAGTATATATGGTATTCATCTGCAGTTCCCCATTAATGATTTATCCCCATTTACCCAAACCCCCTGCATTCCACTACCTAACGAAAAATATATGATCTTTAGAAGTCTTAATAAGTTCTTCATTACTGAACACACCAAACTGTCCTCTACTTTATTCCCAGTCACAGCAAAGAAATAAGTACATTATCTACATAATTATATTTTAATATGCTGTCTTAACTATTTCCTTGTCAAATACAAAACAATTTAGTAAATTTGGAATGCATGTAATTATGTTTTAATTTATAGCACTTATACAATAACAATAATTTTATTCAAATTCTCTCTGCTCCCAACAACTGCAGAATTGTTCCATGCAGATAAAAAGTACATAATGGTCATGGACACAGTGATGATTTAGTGGTTCAGCATTACCTCACTACTTCCCCAAGTTGACCAATGCAAGGAGAAACACTGAAAATATAGTTACTGTATATGTGTTGCATATTTAAAAAGAAGTAGCCTGTTAAATGCCATGACACTTGAAATATTTATTATATATAGCCTCACAGCCCATATGCATATGTGAAAGCACTGTACAATGCAAAATAAGCTACTCACGTCATGCCAGTCCCAGTGGAAGCATGGTGCAAGGCATGGGTCTGCAGCCACTTGCGTCCTGGAATTGCAGGTTTGAATCCCACCTGGGGCATGGACATCTGTCGGGTCTGAGTGTTGTACGCTGTCAGTTAGAAGTCTCTGCAATGGGCTGATCGCTCGTCCAGAGGAGTCCTGCCAAGAGTGGTGTGTCAGTGTGTGATCCTGCATCCTCAATAATTAGGAGACCCTGGCCCACTAGTGGCTTTTACACCATGAAACTCATTTCATAAAGCATAATCCCTCTTGAAAAGCTTAGCTAGTCAAGAAATTCTAAGTCCTTTATCAAACCTCAAAGTTCATTACGCATTCACCAAAGCCCACCATTGGTCCCTCCCAAGTGCAAAATGAATACAGTCCACAGCCTTTCAACCTTTCTCTTATAACACATTTTCATATGCATGAATCTTCCAAATGACTTTGTAATGCCATGTTATCACAGTTTACTAAGCTGTTCTGATTGCCTGCTAATGATGTCACAGATAAGTTTACTGGAAGCCTAATACAGTTGGTGTGACAAGCAACACACAGCCTATTTCAAGTAGACTGCTGAATCAAAAAATATTATTCTATATGCATGTCAAAGTGTTTACATAACACAGAACTAGAACCCTAGACTCAGCAGTTCTATTAGTTAAATACACTGAAATCTGGAGAGAGAGGATTCTGAAACCTGTTGCTGGTTGAACCTATGATGCTCAGAGCTATGAGCTATTTTACCTGCTGATGGACTAATCTTTATCATCATATGGGATCAAATGGTGGTCTCTAAAATGTACTGGGAAATGGCCAAATATGCTATATGCTGGTCTCTGCATGTTTAATTTGTAGCAACATAAACTGTCCAAACCAAGTCACAAAATAACCATTGAGAGATACAACTGGCACTTAAATCCCTTTCCTAAAGGTTAGTTAAATTACAACTAGCTCACATGGTTAGCTGCCGTGTTTGCCATACAACAATATATAACTTGCCACTGTGCATGAGCTATCTAAGTATTCTGATAGATCTGAGGTAACCAATATTTTTCAGCCCAGCAGTCTTTCAGTTACTGCATGACACAAACGAAATCTTCATTTACACATTTCTTATCAACAAAACCACATTTTATATACTCAAAATTGGACCACAGAAAAATCACTACATAAATTTTGAAGGGAATACAAAAATCAGTCCGCTATACAAGAAGCTTATAACCTCCATATCACGAATTTGAAAAGATATTCTACTATAATAATTCCTTCATCCAGTATATGCTCAAAATAAGAAAATGTAAACCCATGAATCTACCCAGCAAGATCTTCAAAAAGTAATATTAAACACCATAATCGAGACCTTACTTAAAATAACCTAAAATTGGCGAAGATATAATTCCAAACAGATCCTACTTCAAGATTTACTTCTATAACAGAACCTCGAATATTACTACTATTTTATGTGAAAAAATTATATCTCATTTCCTTTTTTAATACTTTATGCTCATAATTCCCTCGCAAGTATTTCATACATAGTGTGTATTACCTGAAGACCACCAAGTCGGCCAAACCCATTGTAAAGTACACTAAATCCCCTCAAAAATAAAAAGTTTTGCCATGACCGATAGTTGACTTCATTATTCATTACAATATTTTCAATTTATCCCTTTGCAATGTACACCTTCAACTGATGAACACACTAACCAATTTTACCCTCCTATTCTAAAACTGATTGCAGACTGAACTTTTTAATGCACCTCCCAAGCAATGCAACTCTTCAGTGAACAGTGTTTAAAAAATTATTAATGCATTAACCTCCTTTCCTTCGTATATAGAACATCATTTAAAAATGTTCACCTAAAGACCTTTCCTACATTCCAAGAAATTATTTCTTTCATAAACTATTTCAAATGTTCTCACCTGAAATGAAATTCAGGGTATGATCTGAGCTAAGTTATTATTTCACTGTATTGTATTCAGAATAAGCCGCTCCATTGTACGCACATGTTGTATCATGCCAGTTCAACTAGATGAACAAACACTGTAAGCATTAACCAATGAACTTCTTCACTACACACAGCTTCTGGTTCTATAAAACATGGGGAAGTTCCTTACCAACCTTATCTTCATTCAACAGACCCCAACTTGAGAATCTGAAAGTTGATCAATCGGTCAAGAAATCCACCTTTTACTGAAACCTAATGTTCATCATATTAAAAAGCCTCTGGTGAGCAAAAAGAAACCAGTCCATGCTCACATCTATCTTCTTAAGCTCCATTTTCATGTCATTCTCACGCCCACGTCTAGGTCCCTTTAGTGGTCACTTCCCCTAATGTTTCCTGAATAAACTGTTGTATGAATTTTTTTATTTGTTACAGGTCCTGCATACCTTTCCTGTCTGACCCTCATTCATTCCTCAAAATGAACAGTACTATCATGAAGCACCTCACTGTGCATTTACCACCATCATATTGCTTCTTTCTTTCTCTTCCATATTCACAGTCAATATGCAAGACAGAAGTCACACAGAATACCTCAGTCAGTATAGGAAGCCAGGAGGACCCTGGTTTCTTGTAGCACCATGTTCAGGTCAGCTAAGGGGCCTGACCAGCCTCCTAGAAAATAGATACAGTGGGCCCTTCCTCTGGCATTAAAGGGACTAAGTATGAAGCTCAGCAATTGTAAACAATATGGGATCCCATAATGTAAGCACTGAACACTGAATGTCCATGTACTGAAATGTCTGCTGGATGGTGGTTACTTATAACTGAAACATGTAGCAAACTTTACAGTATTGATTATATTGTTGTGTTTTTGACTGAACGACTTTTTAAGTGAGCACATACCTCTTACCTGGTGCTGGTATAAGCAGTATGTGTAGCTGTACCTCCACTCCCTCCTACATAATTAAGCACAGGGACACTACTTTTATGTAGGATGATGACGTTTGTGTTGCTTCATCTCACAAATAATTTGCAACTATCATACATATTAATGTAGGTCTTGAAAAAACACTTCTGGCTGTCCAGTAATACAATTTTGTGCTAGAAGTTGGTTTAAATTAATCTTTTTGGGTTCTGCAATTGACAATGTGTCTGATGTTTGAAAGCATAAAGATTAATGCAGTATATGGGGCCTTAGTTTTTGCCTGATGAAACATTTAGTGAACTGGCAGATGGGCTGATGTGTGTGTGTGTGTGCAATGGCAAAGGCAGGATACTTTGCTTTGCTTTGCTTTGTTTTGTTTTGTTTTGTTATGTTTTGTCTGCCATTCTGCTATCACTATTGCTATACAAGTGACTCACTTGTAGCTTCTGCATCAGAATTTCACTGGCCAAAATCCTAATAAGTGATCTATATGAATTTATCATTTTTATTTTAATTATAATTTTTAATTTTACCTATAATTTTACATTCTCTTGTATGAAAGTGAAACTTGGCCTCACATTAAGGGAACAACACAGTATAAGAGTCTTAGAACACAGGGTGTTTAGGAGAACATTTGGTCCCAGAAGGTGCTTATAGAAATATGGAGATAACGGCATAAGGAGTTTCATAATTTGTGCTATTGGCCAAATAACAAGACTTCCAAATCAAGAACCATGATACTGATAGAGTGGGTATCATGAGTGAAAGCTGTGAATTACTGGTATGCCTACAGTTTTGTTGACAAAATGTGACCACTTGTCAAATCTATGTGCAAACAGGAAGATAATTTTCAAATGGATCGTAAAGAAGTAGAGTGGGATAGCACAGACTGGATTCATTTGGTTAAGGACAGCGTCTATTCTGTATATGCTACATAGTTTATAAGGTTGCAGCAAACAGTCATGTATTTTTAAAGAAATTTATAGTTATCATTCTTTATGTGTTGGACTTGTACAGCCAAATTTAATTCTACAAATCCAATAAGTAAATTACACTACACCCCATAACAGCAATTCCTATGGCACACAATAAATTTTACTAACAAACAATTATGTGTGTAGAATGTCATGTAGTACAGGGAATGAGATCTCAGTTCTTCAGGTAACATTAAATATAAATATATATTTTGTATAACTAACTACCCTATATGTTCTTGTTAAGCTACTGACCAGATGGCCAACACTGTGAGCCAAACATGTTGTCAGAAACTGTAGCCTACATAGAATTAAGTTGTTTTAATGACTAGAGGAAAACTTATTTCTGCAGAATGTGGTGTGGGTAACCATACTTCAAAACTATTATTCTATACTGAACCCCTGACCATGTCATGACCTGAATTTCGATCAAAGAAGCATGGAAACTGTGTCCTTCACTGACACAAAATAATCTCATACATGGTTAATGTTCCAGAGACATATACTACCTACATCTTCACACAGACTACTGATGGAAGCAGTATGTTCTTTGAAGCACTGACAACCATCTGCCAAACTACAAGGTGTCCTAACCCAGACCACATTCTATACCTTCACCAATATGAAAACTTGAATTTAAAAAATCTAAATACACAAGCGACAAAAGAGTAATTTTTTGGGTCAGGAAAACTGGATTACAAGTATTGGATTATGTCCTCTATCAGCACAGTAATGCGTGTGTCAGTTTCCTTTACATCACTGCCATAACTGTTATCATTATAATAAATAAAAAATTAATTTTTCACTGAGGCTAGCTTAGGTAATTACTCCATGGAATACAGTCCTTCATGACAATATAACTTCCTTTGCAGGCACAGAAATTCTCCATATTTTACGGAATCTAAAGGTCTGGGCTCATCATGGATCAGAGTTTGATTACTGTGTTCAGAAGGACATGTCACTTATCCAACTGCAGTGCCAAATGAACCCACAAGAATTTTTTTTACCAGTACAAAATACAGTCAGTGCAACAGAACTGAAATCTTTCTCATTTATATGTTTATTTACACTTAATATTGAATGACCTGTTGCAAACTCAAGTTCATTCTGAAGAGCTCCTAACTGCCCTGTTGCTGAAGATATTACGTGCTATAGGACTTTATAACTGACATCTAAAGCTGATTAAAAATTGTCTATTTTCAGTTTTAAAACACACATGACACCAAACTTTGCTGCAATCTTAAAACACATAACATATTAAATCACTTCCCTAATAATATTTGTCATCTACCAAGTATGTTGTGACAATACCATTAAGAAAATCAATGCCTAATTTTTTAATTAATTGCCAGTCCTAATGCAGAGAGCTGTAGTCCTTGTTAGGTAAGTTAATATCATTTTGCTAATATTCTCTACCATATTTTCATTTTTGTTACCGTGAAATATTATCAATTTTACCTTAAAATACCAACTAATTGCACACTATTTTAATACACTTTGTAAAACACACGCAAAAATACGTTGGTCTAATCTATTAAAATTTAAAATTTTATATCACTCCTACATGTTTCAATCCTAACTACACAGGACAGGCAACGGTCAGACCAGCCAAACATAACATAACCTACACATCTACATGCATGCCGCCACCACACCAGTAATATAAAAAATAAGAAACATTCAATAACTTCGTAAATAGGAACATTTACTCCCTGATGATGATCCTTTAGGATTGAAACATGTAGGAGTGATATAAAATTTTAAATTTTAATGGATTAGACCTACGTATTTTTGCGTGTGTTTTACAAACTGTATTAAAATAGTGTGCAATTAGTTGGTATTTTAAGGTAAAATTCTCTATCATACTTGTGTAACACTATCATTACTGGTCTATTTTCCTACTTTTATTAACAAGTTTAACCTAAACAATGGTTATAGATACAATCTTAAGCTAAAATTTATGTACTCTTGTGTCTCTAACTTTATGATGTTTATGAATGTGTCATTTGGTGTACCTGTAAAAAAAAAAAAAAAGGTAAAGCAGTCCCATTACAGGCCTGGAGAGGCCCAGAGTGTTCCAGGAAGTTAAGGTTCCCAGCTTTTGTGACAACGGCACAGGATGGTGGTAGGTTGTCAGCCTTACGCACCGACCGCCTTTACCCCCAGGAAATACTCCTGGTACTCATTTATGTTAGAGGCTGAGTCGACCCCAGGGCCATAGTGCGATCAGAAGGATTTTATGTCAATGAAAAATCCACTGACACCAGCAGCGATTGAACCAGCAACCTTTCGATTTGTAGCACAGCACCTTAACCACTGTGCTACCACAGTCCCCATTTGGTGTACCTATATGGACCCATTTTTCCACATACTGCTTTGGGTGTTGTCCTTTCCAGTGCCCTCAAGAGAGATTTCACAGGTGTGACTACTGTTCTATGGTCTGTTTTGTGTTTTATGTTGACTGTATCAGGTTCCAAGCCTGCAGATAACCATAAGATACACTGTAACTGCATGCTGGCTGCTGAATCATGAATGAATATGCAAGACATTCTCACACAGTTTGGCCCTTAAACTGAAATTCACGTTAGCTAAATAATTAAACTCATAACTCATGTGACATGTGCTATTGCCTTAAAATATGGATCAAAATCTAATTCAGTGAAATAAATATAGCTATATCTCTGCCTACAAAACTTGAAAGTCAGTAAAAATAATTCAATTTAGAACTAGCACAAAATATGTAAAATTACCAGGATGTAATATATATATATATATAACACACTTACAGGTTAAATTAACTGCAAGATCAGAGGTGAGAGTTTATGATATTATGTAGTAAAAGTACAAGATACTTGTTAATCATATTACCCAAGACCGAACATCCATTGAATACACTTGTATCACTGCCGATGGCATTTGCCGCCAAAGTACATCGAGCAGAAGGACAGTTTGAACATTTAAAGTCAGCATTAAACATTAAATATTCAACATTCAACATGACTTTCAGCATATTGACAAGTCTAATGTAACCATGTAACTATACAGATGTAAATAAATAAATAAAAAGCTAAAGTCTCTAAAATTTAGGTGTGGCATGTGGAGGCCAACAGTTTCCCCAAGGATGCAACAATATTTTAAACCAATAAAAACATCTGTTAAGAAAAGGACATCTAGATAACGCCTCTGAGCTTGTAAAGTGTGTAATTTCAAGCAATTTACAAATTACCATAGCTGTAATCTAGGTGACTAAAAAATTTATGACAACAAAGAGATACAAACTTCTGCTGGATGTGCTCCAGTTTAGAAGCATCCGAAGAAGTGACACTATTCCACACAACACAGACATATTCCAACTTGGGTCTCACTGAGTGTAGCATAGAGTCAGAAGGTTGTGAAGTGACGAAAAGGAGAAAGGCACAGTCCGAATTAACCCCAACAGTCTAATAGCCTGACAGAAAATGTTACCTAGCTGCTGCTGAAAATGTAGCTCTGTGTCTGTAAGCCCTCCCAGATCCCTGATGAGTCCATGTGTGTGTGTGATAGAAGATTCAGTTTACTATGAAAACCATGCCAGTTTGTTTTTCGACAAAAGGATATGACTCTGGTTTTCTTGTTAGTTTCACATAGTCTGAACTACACCACACATGAATGTTATTTATTTCTAATTGGAGTAACCAGCTGTCATAAGGGTATGTTATTTCCTGACTTATTTTGATGTCATCAGCAAAAAAAAAAATAATAATACACAGAACTATAACTTTGCCTGTGGTTTTGTATGGGCGTGAAACTTTGTCACTCACTTTGAGGAACATGTGCAGAGGGTGCATTAGAATAGGGTGCTGAGGAGAATATATGGGCCTAAGAGGGACAAGGTAACAGGGATTGGAGAAAACCACATAATGAGGAACTTAATGATCTGTATTCTGCACCCAACATTGAGTGATCAAATTGAGAAGAATGAGATGGGCGTGGTATGTAGCATGTATGGGGGAGAGGAGAAATGTATAAGGGGTTTTGGTGGGGAATCCTGAGGGGAAAGAGACCAATTGGAAGACCCAGGCATAGATGGGAGGATAATATTAAGATGGATCTTCAGGAAGTGGAATGTGGGGGCATGGACTGGATTGATCTGGCTCACGATAAAGACAAGTGGAGGGCACTTTTGACAGCGGTAATGAACCTTCAGGCTCCATTAAATGTGGGGAATTGCCTGACTGAGAACCGGTTAGCTTCTCAAGAAGACTCTGCTCCATGGTGTTAAGTAAGTAGATAGGTAAGTAATAATAATAATAATAATAATAATAATAATATGTACGCAAACTATAAACAGCAACAAAAAGCAAGCACAATTACGTGTTGCGAGGAACCAGCTCCCTCAATAGTCCCTCAAAAAGACCTTCATACGAGGAATCGCGCCTCACATATATGATCTGTGCCACATACTTCCTGTCATTTTTTTGTTATTTCTTCCATGCCACAACACAGAACGCATGCTCATAGAAGGCCGTCCGAGGCCATCTGACCTTAGGTCTCGATTTGTGGGGCGAGTTAAATTGAGTGTATTAGGGGTTGTGAATTGTGTAAAATTTTTATAAAGGTTAACTGTGGAAGTGTTTTAGTGTTATTGTTATGTTAGCTTTACATAAGTTACAAAAGAAATATTCGTGTCAGAGAAGAACAAGAAATGCAGTGATATTTATCGGCTATATGACACATGGGAAACATGTGACTTGTGGTGCTGACACGTGCTGGTGATTGTGACCTCTAATTGGTGCCTTGTTTTCGAAACAATCGGAAAGTAATTAGTACTGAACATGTGACGTATTCTTCAGATTGTTGAAAAAAGTTGGTTGTATATTCGTCATGCCAACGTGCACCAGCCACTGTTATACGCAAAATGAGTGGTAGCAGAATTTTGTAATAAATTATAAATGATAGATAGGTACCTTTTGCTTCACTTACTCCACAGATATAGTTGTGGCTAACTTGACGCATTTAACTAGATGTACAGGTTATGCATTCATTAATATATGTTTGGTAATAATGTGCATAGTTCAGGCGTACAGAATTTTGGTTGGAAAGCTGAAGGAAAGAGGGAACTTGGAATAGAGTTGTCGATGGAAATATAATGTTCAAATAGGTCTTCGAGAAGTAGGGCATCAATGGAAGGAGTGTATTCACTTACTGGGGGCAGGATGAAGTGGTTAGGCATTTGTTATTCTGTTAAACATACGTATCATTTGTTCCACTTCACACATGACATTATGTGGATAATTGTTTAATAGATTTTTCGTCTGTACGAAAAATTAGCTGCTTTTTTTTTTATCTTCACAGAGACTTTAAAGTGTTTAAGGGCCATTTCTGGACAGTTTATTTAAATAAAATGGCAAATGAGTTGTTTGTTCTGGCAGAAATTGACAACCTTGATGCAGTATTCACTCCACTGAAATCAGCACACAGAATTAAGGTGAGTACAAACTGTATTAATTGATTAAGGCACAGGTGATTAGATATTTAACTTAGAGAACCAAGTCAGACCTGTGAGAATTGTGCAGAGGTTGCACTCCATTTTAATCTGGTATGGCATATACATATACAGAAACTGGGTAGTTTAGTCAGCATAGTTTCTTAGGCTATGGCTGGTGTGAACAATTGGGAGAAACTGGAGTTTGATTCCTGGCAGGAGCAGAGATTTATCTCTTCTCTGCTGCTTTCATACCACCTCTCAGCCCACCCTACTGCTGGGTACTGTGGCTCTTTCTCCAGAAGTAAACCAGGTGGGGCATGTAGCTGACCCACTCCCATCTAGTGCTGGGGTTAAGAATGCGTGTGCCCATAGGACTATTTCTCCATATTCCTTCATGGCATGATGCTTAATTAAGCTCAAAACAACTTTTCTTTTACTTGCATGGGGTGCAAGTATGGTTGAAGAGAGAGAGAGAGAGAGCGCTTGTTTGCACCATTGTGGTTTGTTGTGCCCTGTTTGAGGTTGAAGGACTTTGTTTTAAGTTTGTGTGCATTATTTATCCCTGGTAATAAACCTTCCTAATCCTAATACATGATGTTAATTGTAATATGTGTTTACTACATTTCTTTACACAATGACACACTGGCTAGGCTGCAGTTTGCCCATTTCTGCTTTCCATGATAACATTGTGTTACCTCATTATTATTTTCAGTACACTTGCTTCAGTGTTTCTCGAAACTTCCTCATTTTTGGTGCAACGAGTGGGGGACTGTATGTTTTCAGACGTGAGCCATGTATTTTTCTTCAGCTTCTCCCAAATAAGGTAATATCTTTTCATTCACTCTGTGAGAGAGCAGAGGAGGCTCCTTCCATGATGGTTAATTTAGTTAACTACCTTTTTGAGGGCCACAGACTTCTGTGTTCTGTACTTCCCTTATCATTTCCACACATTTCCCCAAACTCCACCACATCTGTATCTCAAACCAGCACCAGGATTCCTATATGGATACATTACAGTGCCAATGAAGTGTGGGCCAATGTATGTTACCTTAATTTATTTTTTTTACATGTTTTTATTTTCATTTTGATCTTATTTCTTTTCTCCTGCCAGTATTATACCACCATGCTCTATATTCGTATTGTACCTCCATCAGTGCTATGTAATCTGAGAATGTGAGAGTGTTTGTAAATTCAATACATATTCCACCCACCCACGTATCACCTGACCTCACATCCAATCACTAGTCTATCTCGAAGCTTCCCTGCCAGTTCACCAAGGCCTTGCCAAATGCATAGCGTTGCTAATTCCATTGGTTTGCCAACCCAATTGCCCTTTCAGCACTCCAGCCGTCCTTACCTACACAGTATTCCCTGTGGACACAGGTACTCTTCTTTGACTGTGGGGCCCTGAAGATAAAACCATTACATTCCTTCAAAATGGAAATTTTGTGACATCCCAGAAAACACGAATCTTAGTAGCACCACCGTGATAACCTCAGATCTCATATGGTTGGCACCCCTTTGTGTTTGGAAGATCCAAGTTTGAAATCCAGAGGGTGGCTGTTCTGATCTAAGGTTTTTTATGGCCTGTTCACTCCTTGTAGGCAAGTGTCATGACAGGACTTTAAAGTGGGCCACCATTGCTCCACTTCACATCCTTCCAGTTACTTGTTTACTGATTATCCTATCATTTGATGCTGTATGGCCTGACCTACGGACAGCATCACTAGACAAAACATAAATCGCTACAATAAAAATGCATTATTAAGAAATAACAACTTCTGTTGTTCATTTGAATATGTGACATAATTTTTATGTGTCCAATATTCAATTTTGCAGGACGGTTCTGTAACACAAGTGTCAGTTTCACCAGATGAGAAATTTTTTGCATTTTCCACCACGAAGGGAGTAGTATGCTTAGTAGAAAGAAGCCAGTCTTTGAAAATTCGTCGCATCCAGCTGTCTGTTGAGCACTGTGGTTCTGAAGTAACAGCAATGCAATGGAATCTCTGTAGCAGTGAACTGTTTGTTGGTGATGGTTCAGGAAAAATATCAGTTGTCAGTGCATCTGCTTTTGTGGTAAGCATCACACTGTAGTACTAGTAACTAGATTTTATAAAATTTTAATGTAGTGTAATTTTAAGCAGTGCTCTTGAGTTACCACCTAGTTTGACGAATACTGTAAGTAATGATAATTTCTTTCTTCAGGGTTGGTATTTGATAATTCATGAGGAATTATTTTGAGCATATGTAACCTAAATAATGATCTTATGTAATTAACTGTAGAAGTGTCATCACTGCACTGCTGGTATATGAGTACAGGGTGGCCACAGTGTCTCATTACCCCCTGCAGAATTTTTGACATTGGTGCTACAGACTTTTCCCCCATACAACTGTGGTATTATCTTCCTGCATTACACATCTTACAAGATACTATACAAGCCATAATTGTCATGTGGATATGTTTGTGCTCTATAATTCTCATGACAAGGAATAATTCTGTGCCATGTTCTGTCAGACATTTGTGAGGTGACATGATCAAAAGCAAATCTCACTGCTTGATTGGGGTATTCAGTGGCTTTGTAGAACTGCTGTGTAACAGTCTCCTTTCGGAAGCCCCAGAATAGATTATAACTTGGTGACAAGTCTGGGTGTCAACATGGTCAGTCCAATGAAGTGGGCAGCGCTGGTGACCCACAGCCAAACCAGCGTTCTCAGTAAACCTCACTAAGGTATTCCCAAACAGCAAGTGCATATTGTTCTGATGTCCCGTCATGTTGGAACCAGGCATTATTCTAAATGCTGAGGCTTTCCGGTTGCAGCACAGACCACTTTTGCAGCATGTCCAGATGAGTGTGCTGATTAACAGGACCGTCAAAGAAATGCGATCAGAAAAAATGTTTGCTCTCCATCCAAATACATATAATGATGTGTGGAGGATTATGTTCCAGTTTCTCAAAATAATGTGGATTCTTCTTGGACCAGAATGCAATTTTCTGTGATCAACAGCCTTGGTATATGCCACATTTATCATTAAAGTGACCTTTCCACATTTTACAGTTGTGTTAATGTCTGAATCATCCTTGCACATTCATCCCATCATCAGTTTAAATCCATGTCTATTAGCTCCTGTTCTGAGCCCTGGGCAATGTGAGTGCAATTTTAATTCAACCTTCATGTAATTTTACAGTGTTGAATGTGATATTCATAGTATCACTCATCATGTACAGGTTGACTTTGTGGTGACCTGGTAACACATTCCTTGACCAATTTGCACTGCCACCCTCTGATTGATGGCCTTCCAGTTATTGGCTTCTCTTCTGTGTTGCTGTTACTAAGAGTTTGTGCTCCCATTGCAAAAGTGTGTTTTTGAGGGATCCTTGTCTGCATTATTGCTGGAAATTGTCACACATCTGGTTCATTGTCTTTCCTGTTTGTGGATGTTTACGTGTCCAGACACTGAAAACAATCTGTTGTCCAATGGTGTAATTGCTTGTATCATTCACGGTTTCATTCACCTGAGCTGCATGTGAAGATGAAATTAGATGTTGCTCACATTTCTGCAGGGGTAAGAAGACTTCACCACTCTGTACAATACATACAGAAGCTCCCTAACAACTTCAAGTGTTGGGAAAAAATACCTTGTAAATGTTTCTGACATTGTAGTTAAGATAAATAGCAGACATTACGTTTTCAGATGTAGGAGTTCTTGTAAAGATCATATGAATTCAGCTCAGGCACCACAGTTGTTTGTTAGGGCCTAAAATGTGTGACACATGGCAACTGTAGGGTTAAAAAAAGTCAGAAACAGACAATTAATGTACAAAAAAATATGGAATAAAAAATGAGTGAAATACATGATGATAGCTTCTTTTAATTTAATGTGATAGAATTTATATTGTCCTACATTTCTTGGTTGAAATCTGAACAGTCTGCCATCAGGTGTGGCTTTGTTGCTTATCCCCACTTGACCAGCGCATTTACGGAGTTACTACCTTTGTCAAGGTGTTGTTTTTCTAGTGCATGGTTTGGGTGACACACTGCACACTGGGATGCATGGTTTGGTGGTTGACTTGATAAATCATACATGATTGCAGGGGTTAAGTTATCATGACATCCTCCAGGTTTCTCTGGTCATACTGCTCCAAAGCAGGTTAGATTATACAGCATGTAAGAAGGTATGCAGAACCAGGCAACTGTGGGGTGAATGACAAGTCAGTCAGGTTGAGTGCCTGGCAGGGCAGAGATTAACTCTTCCGTGTCCACACTAGCTCTGGTATCCAGTGAATACTGGAAACGTTTTCCCAGTGGTAAGGCAGTTGGAGCATGATGCTATTCAATATCTCCATCAGGTGCAAGATGTTAAGAAAGACTGAAGCCATATTTCTACAAGAAAGCCTGAACTCATGGTTGGTTGTAGTGCTAGTCCTTTTAGATGGTGTGTAACAAGAATTTGTCTAAACTTATATTGTGAGAGATTAAATACGTCTGCTGTATTTGGTATAGCTATTCAATTCCAGACACATAAGCATTTTGCATTTACTATGTTCTGCATTTTTCAGAATATAATGATATTATTTTTTACATTTCAGGCAAAAAACATGTTCCAGGCACCATTCTTCACATTAATGCAACTGGATTCTCGTATTGTTCAGTTGGACTCATGTTCGGACCTGTTGCTGGTTTCAACTCTGTCTCGCTGTTACATTTGTGAGACTGTGAAGGAACAGTACTGCCAGATAGGTCATAAACTAAGAGAGGGAGAGTATGGGGCGTGTTTCTATGCAGCAGGGGAACAGTCTGATGTACCGTTAGGATATCAGCAAAAGGGTGCTACCATGGGTACTGCATGTACCTCACTAATGGAAGACCAGAAATTGGCAAGCTATGAAGGCCTGCAGAATTTAAAAATGTTCTGTGCACGTCCTGGCTCTCGCTTGTGGGAGGTGCGCATTGACGGAACAGTGCTCAGTACACATCACTTCAAACAAGCACTGTCTGTTCCTCCTACTGGCATTACTATACCGCATGACATACTGCAGGGTAGCAATGTACAGGAGACTAGTCAAAGTAAAACATGGGGTCAACAGTCATTTAACTTTACAAAACTGTATATAATTGCAAAGAAATTTTTATTCACTTTCAAAAGGGATGGAATCTGTATCCTTGATCCTGAAAAGGGTAAGGTCATATTGTGGAATAATAGTTTCAGAGATATTGTGGATGCAAAAACACTGAATGATATAATGTACATATGGACATCATCAGGACACATTCATGCTGTGATGATGTTGCCTGTGGATAGGTTTCTAGTCAGATTGTATTTGCGTAAGCAGTATGATCTTTGTGCTCAGCTGTGTGAACAGCATAGTAACTACCTAATGGAGTTAGCTCAAACATCTAGTAAACTTCAGCTTCTGGCAGATCTTGGAACTAAACTTGAAAACAATGAAGTAGCTAAAAGAATTTCTCCTCTACTACAAGAGATTGGAAAGCATGCTGAAGAGAAACAAAATGCCCAAAGATTGAAGTCTGGAATATTTCTTGTGAGAAACATGCAGTCACTTTACAGTAAGGTGGAAGAGGGACAGGACATATCACTACAGTCATGTCCATATGTTCAAACACTGAAAGAGAAGTCACGTTCATTAACTGCTTCACCAGAAAATAATCGGAGGAAGAAAAGTGAAGGATGCCAAAAGGATTGGAAATCTGTCAGTACCACATCACTGCCTGAACTAGTTCACCACGTGAATGGAACAGGAATATTTACAGAAGATGGTACCCAGTTTCATAAGGAACTGTGTGCCCTAGATGTTCTTTCTAATTCTGAGGGCAATATTCTGGTTTCTCAAACAAATTCAGAATTGAAGAGTATTAGCACAAGTGATACAGATCCTACATTCCGTCCAGAAGCTCTCCAGGCACTGAAAGAAGTGAGGCATTCAGAATTATGGAAGTCACTGAGAGAGAAGTGGCAAGTGTTAGAGGGGAAAATGAAACTTTTGGGTCAGGATATAGCATTTGAACCTTTAGCTATAACACCAGCTGATTACCAAGAGGCTATTCTTGAGGAAGAACTCTCAAATGAAGATGTGGATGTTGTATACTCTAGTAGTGATAAGTTGAGGACTGGGCTATATTTTCCTGTGCTTGATGTATCAAATGTTGTTGACCTGTGTGTCCGCCTTATTACACATGAACAAAATGGAGGCAATAAATCTGAATTGATATACGAGTTCCTGAATGCTGTTAGTAACATTTACCAGCTATTTGTCACAGAAATAAGAACCCACTGTAGTATGGCAGATGATACAGCACAGACTTCAAATTTGAGATCTGAATTAAATATGGTTGGTTCCTTTCCATTTGCTCACTATTTTACTGACGATGTTATTAAAATTATTCGTGACAAATTCCACTTTGCTCTGCAAACCAGGTGTCTCATTACGTGGCTGCAAGACAAAGTTCAAGAAGTACAACATACAGAACAGTTTCCAGAGCATTTTAAACGTCTGTATTCAGAGGATACTCTGAAGCTTGATGTTCTTTTAAGCAAAGTTCTTGTTATTTACTCTGGCCTGCTTGATCCCACACAAACATTGAGATACATACAAACGTCGAACTTGCGTTGCTATTATCTCTCTTTGTGTGTAATTCTTGACAGATATGAAGAAGGCAACTTGTCTTCTAAAAGTGAATATGCATCAGAACATGCCACATATGATGAACTACCACCCCCATTGCTTCTCAGTACTATATTTTTTATGTTCAGTGTGGAATGTGTTGCTAATTGCTGCAAGTTCAGCAAACAGGTTTCTGTGAAAGATGTTTGGTACCTTGTGATGAGACTGCAACAGCATCTTGAAGGCACTGGAAGGAAAACAGAGGCAGCGAGGTCCCACTGTTACACTTTATTTCTTTCGTATTTGGAAAAGGTTCCAGAGTGTAATGACTGTTTATCAGAAGTATTTGCTGATGATCAGTTGAGGTTATATGTTACTACAGCATTTGAGGAGTTGAATTCGGTGACAAGTGGAGTTTGTGCCTGTGGCTTTCCCATGGTTATTCCTCCAACAGTGTGCTATTCAGACCTGGCAGAATTTATTGTGTTGTATTACTGGGAGAATAATCAAGGATATCTTATAGAGCTGTGTAAGAAAGTGCCATCTTTGTGGTATCTGGTGTTACGTCGGAGAAGAAAGGAGGGTTTCAGCTCAGTTCTTCCACTCATCATTCATCTAGGTGACACATTAGAGCTTGCTAATTGGCTTTCATGTATGGATCATGCTGCGTGGGTGCAAACACTGGACCTTCTTACCAGATTCCAATCTGGCACTTGTTTGAACTGTGGTTCCATGGTTACAACATTCAGTGATAAGCTGGGAGGAGTGCTGTGGTCTTCTTTTGGGCTTTTGATAGTAAAAGCCTTGGGCCCACATGAAGCAGTACGGCTGTTGACAAAATATGCTTCACACATCAAATCAGGAGACTTGGACACAAGGTAGTACAGGCAGATTTTAAGTGATGGATAATGATTTTAACTAAATAAATTTCCTGATTTACTTGGCACAGAAATTAGCATTTGTTATTAAAGATATTTATGGTTTAACTTGTAGCAGCATATTTATCTCAGTATTTAACCAACTTGATGCACAAAATTTGTTTCACGATAAGTTTTATTTCGTGCCTCTACATGTTTCAAGCACGTGCTCATCATCAGGAGGTCAAAATTGCATTACACAGCCTCTGGTATCATCACACCTATAGGTGTGATGATACCAGAGGCAATAAAACAACTCAAAATAAACAAATATCTCCTACAATTTATACGTTTTTAGCCCAGACAGTAAAAACCTTGCACAGCACCAAACAAAAAAAAACTGATTTCAACTCAACTACTT
>Ga0123352_10000904_pt1 | contig 37727 bp, 20 predicted proteins | sample TergutLab28metaG_FD_89700 | JGI IMG/M metagenome (GOLD analysis project Ga0123352, IMG submission 89700) | Labiotermes labralis P1 segment gut microbial communities from Petit-Saut dam, French Guiana - Lab288 P1 | ecosystem: Host-associated > Arthropoda: Insects > Digestive system > Gut ... | reverse complement strand
TGTGTCTATAAGCAAATGCTGAGACGGTTCCCAAGATTCCAAGTTGCCACTACATGCTTCTCATGTAGCCCTCCAGACTTAAATCTAGTAGTAACCAATTTCATGTTTTGTTTACATGTAAAATAACCACTGCCAACGGGTAACAACCCAATTGCAGTAAATAAATAAATAAAATACATACATACATACATACACACATACATACATACATACATACATACATACATACATACACACGTACATACATACATACAGCTGAACACCAAACCACCAATAAGAAATGGTAATAACAAATAAATTTAAAAAATGATGGGAGTACAACAAATTATTAATTGCACGTATTTAGAAACAGAAATAACATTTTTATGTATAGGAAAAATGAATCTTAGAAAAGCGTATGCCGTACAGTAAGAAGAGCAGATAATTTTTAAATTTTTTTATATTTATTCGAAATTTAAAAAATTCAAACAGGAAGGAATGAATCACTTTAAGTGACAACTGTAGAAACATTTATAATTCTTTGATACAATAATGTTCTTTCTTCCCGAACCAGCATTTTCACTTCGCTAACTCCCTTAGAACTTAATTTGAGAAAGAATGCCTAACAAGAAGTGCACCAAATTTATAATACGATTCCCAGCTGCGGTTTACGAAATTGGTCGTCCGTCCAGTTTTTCGGCCGTCACTCTACTGACATAGGCAATAACAACAGTTCAGTTCAATTCCGCACTTATTCATTGAAAAACTTGCTTAACACCAAAAATGCCACTTACAAAGCCAACATTTATAGGCCTACTGACATTGTCCTATTTTATTCCATTAGGGCAACTTTCAGCAGAATCACCAATAAGAAAAAATGATAAACAGCTTATCAGCACGATAATAATATGATATGCATTCATAGTAATTCTCTGTTAACTGGGTTTCGCATTTGTTGACAAGAATTGTGCTGGCGTTGTGTTCTTCTCTGTACGTCATACTGGTCTAATGACGCGTTTACGTAGATAATTATACTTTTCTGGCTAGGCAGTGTCATGAAATACAATGGAAATGTCCCGCAGTAACTGTGTTGAGACGATCACAGGAAAGGCCACACTCACTTGTAAGAATCTATCGGACAGTGGATAGCTCATGGGTCGCTTGTTGCTTCGATCAACATCAATATCCGCAGTCAATATATCTGCACTCTCATTAACAACATAAAGTTTCATTATGAAATTTATTCTGATTATGTCTACTGAAACGATGTATGATTCACATAAAATATCTAAAATGATTACGGTGGTGTGTTCATAGCTGGCTGGCTTGTTAGCAGCGACAATCGATTCACACCACTTAATGTTGTTTGGAAGCGTTTGCACATTCGTTAAGTATAATAAGCATCGCAAATCTTGTATTACTTGACTTGTAAACACATTAATCTTATTTCACAAAAGCCAATATTTATTTAATATATCTGATTCACGCACATTCCAACAAATGCACTATATTAAATCAGCGAAATTAAACGTCCGTACAGATTACGTTACACAGACGAATATACCAAAAGCAGTTCACGTGTTTCTGAAAGATGAAACAATACAACGAATGCACATTTCTTCAGTAATCAACGTACTTGAAGAGTGATTTATAAATATCTGACTATGAGTTTCAGTGTACCAAGTATAATTGCAAATTCAGTGATAGAAATTTACACTAAAATGCAAGATATTAAAATAACGATATTACGATTGTAATATACGTATTCGAAACGAAATTTTAAACGCAATATACACTATACGGATAGTATTTTTTTGTATTCCAGTACAATGACGTACGCCAAATCACTTATTTATGTAACTGAAGAAAAGGTAGTAGTTGAAATTCCTCCTTTTACAATTTTTAGGTAGGCTGATTATTTTCATATAAAAACTGAAGTATTTAGGCAAATCAGAATAAGGGATTAATGCATTCCAGAACACCCAGGGTCATTATTTTTCTAAAAAGTATTGTTTGTCACTACCCACCCCTACTGTGCTTAAGCGTGTGGGCAGGCGGCTGATTGGGCAAAGATAATGCGACTAAGAAGCGGCTATTGAGAATTGCCAGAATATTGACTCTATAAACGAATTTAAAATTTATAACACCAATGCCCATTCTTACAGGAAATTTTTAGCATAATTACCAAGTCTCACATGAAGTCGAAGGTGTAAAGTCTGCAAACGTTTCATGAATAATTATCTAATTCACGTTGACTACCTGCCACATTAATAAAGTCTCACATGAAGTCGAAGGTGTAAAGTCTGCAAACGTTTCATGAATAATTATCTAATTCAAAATATTGTTTTCTAATTGCATTACTTAAAGTTATTTTAACGAATAATTTTATGAAATTTATGGCAATAATATTTGTCAGTGTTGAGATACGGAGCAAGTTAAAAAACAATAAACAACAGAAATTGAAAAAATTATGCAAAACTTCCTTCAGTAAACACAAGTTTCTGCTCTAGATGGGAGGTACACAGGATTACGGTTCAGTGGGTGAAAATCACACAAAAATTAAGTTATAGGCTGATAGGAACAGAACGTTCTCCTATTTGTAAATTATTTCTTTCACATTGTATAAACTGAACAAAGGAAATCGGCACGGGATCACAACGACGAATATATCAAAAGGTGTGTAACGTGACATTTGCACGACTGCACACTTTATTTAGAGTTCTTGATATCGTGACTGATGTAAAACATTCAGAAACTTTCTGACAGAAAATATGGATGTGTCATTCTAAATTTTAAGTTTGTGCGTTTCGTCTTCTCGCGCCTCAGTTTAAAACGTGTGATCTGGATAGGAAATATATCTTATGAAAGTCTTGAACTAAAAGCAGTGTCAAGACAGACCGAGATGTGCCGTGTAATTTTAAAATATTTCATACACAACCGGTAATATGCTAATTAAAGCAACTTGGTAATTAATTCTGACTTACACATGTCAGACATACTCTCCAGAGCAATCACATGTTCTTTCCAGTTCCGCCTAATATAACCGTAAACAACACGAATTAATCGGGGAAGAGAAACCACACATTATGTTTACTTGCTCTTCCTTAAGACACATATAATATAACATTCTTGAAACCAATTCCACCATGCATTGTTACGACACTATTTTGTACAAATTTATTGGCAGAAGCAAGAAGTTAATACAATTTAAACTCAATTAAAATCAAGGTTCTTGTTTTTTAATGTTCTTTCCAATATAATGTTGATGTATTATATATGACATAAAAGCACACATTACTCTGAGTATAAAATACTTTAACTTTTCATCCATGATCTTTTTGAATAGCTTATGTAACTTTATTCCCAATTCGGACATCCCTTACCAAGCGGTGGCTGGATGGAAGAACAAATTTCAGGGTGACAAAACTGGAGGACTTAATACGAGAGATGTTAAAGGAAAGCGAAAAGTACAACACCGCTTGAATGCAGTATTTAGTGAGATTAAGAGAATAAACAGCTTGTCAGTAGAAATAGCAGTAAGAAGTGAGTCTGTTTTCGGAGAGGAGCTGTTACGGCTTTGTGTGATAAATTAATTGATTCACCTCAGCCATCAATAACTTAATGAAATACGAATATATAAAAACACAACAAATCGTATTAATTATTTGTTTCAGAGCTGTGCTCTGAATTAAGTGCGTAAAGTAATTAATAGACATTAAATATGAGATGGTCAAGTAGTTGTACGTTTATTGTCATTAGTGTGATGTACTCCCTGAGGCAAGAAGAAGTTCTGGGCTTGATATCTAATTGGTCTGCAAGTTACATCCAACCAGATATCATGATTAATTAATTTCCATAATCTACTACAGTTTACGAGTACACCAAACATATCTTCAGATAATCTTTTAAAATTTATATTCTATTCATGTAAATCTCAGTCAGATTTACTAAGCAAGGGCTCAGAGTAAATTACTTACACTCTGTTACACAAAAGAAATGAAGATTACGCTAAATTTTTCCTTAAGTCGGAGAGGTTACATGGACTTTCAGTTTCCAAGCTGTAAATTAAACTGTGTTCCTCTGCTTAATTACGCGAGACTATGGCAAGATATGCAGGTATGGAGGTATAGCTCCATGCACTCTGACCTCTGTTGTAGATGGAGATGAGTCGTCAGCTTTACCACCGATTAGCCACAGCCTCACGTACCCACTGAGCAGAAATAACATTATGGCAATAAAATGAACGAAAATTTGCGGAATTTCTTCTTGCCTAACAATATATTTTTCGAATAGAAAAAAGGGAGAAAGTAAAATTAAAAATTTCTGGTCTTGAACTGAAATACAATTTGTACATTCAACCGATTCAAGAAAAGCTGACAGTTCTACTGTAATATTTGTTTTGTATTTCACTATGACAGTCGCCCACGTGATGTCCAGAGTTGAGCAGGTGCAACATAACATTAACAAGTTAAAAAAGACACATATTGCTGTATTCCACATAATAGAAACAGGTTTTTAAGAACGACACAAACAATTGTGTGTTGCACAAAAAAAAGCTTCCGCCACAATTCTAAGAGATGGATTTTTGTGCATTTCATATCCCCCTAACATTTTCGTTAATATTTGTGCACGAGTGCTTAACTTTATAGAAGTGTGGTAATTAAATTTATAAATATCCTGCAAAAGACTTTTAATTTCGTCTGTAATTATGATTATCACGTCAAAAGACAATCACTCTGGTATTTAATTTCAAGAAATGTTTTTCTTGTGATATCATAATTTGTTAATCATTAATTCAGTGGAAATATAAAATGATTGACATGGATTCCGTGGAAGAAAGTGTTGGTTGATTATGATAATAAATCGGTTGTCATCCACAAATTAAATACCTAAAATTGTATTCTTAAAAACAAGAAAGCAATTGAAAGTTTATAGTTACGTAAGGATTATTTACAGTAAAAGATTGAAACTGAAAAATAAATATGTGGCTTCTTTACATTCATTTGTTTGTAATTAAGATAAAATCAGACTACATTTGTGACTGATGAAACACTGCAATCAGAATTATCGAAAAAAATTAATGTACCATAATACGTCAGCATTCACATTATTCAGGTAATTTCGTTTTAAGGACGTTCCAGTGTAGGCCGTGAAGGCATATGGGGGAGCAGAAGTACGACGTTTGCTCGCCATGAAGTCATATGCGCGACTGGAGCTACTATTCTCCATCGACGCTTAACCACTACATTTAGAGATGATGAGCTGTCACTTTCGTGCTCCGGTCGCTCTACCCAGAGGGAAAAGACCCGACGTCAGCTAAAACGGAGGTTGGGTGCACCGGAGGCCGATCTGGACGCTTTAGAGGAACGAAAAATATCTTGCTTCTGCAAGGATATCAACCACGAATTCTTGGTTGTCCAGATCGTAGCCAAGTAAGACGTGGGAGGACGTGTATAACTGATGACAGACCTACCCTGTCCCGTAGGAGATATGTGACAGTTTGGTATTCTTGATTTGCTTGTAGCTTTACACCTGCCGCGGAACATGTTGCGAGTTCGGTTAATAAAACTTACTTGTTTCTTCACAATACATTATAACACATTAAACATTTAACAGCAAGATAAACCGGACAAGTATTTCAAGTATTCACAAGTAAAGTCTCCTGGGGTATTAGGCCGTGGAGAAAGGTAATTACCGAATTAGTGGCCCATCTTCCGGGTCACCAAGCTCAAGAAAGTACTCGGCCTACAAAACAGATCACCATGAAGATGAAGATGAAGTCGAAGACACTTCTAACTCTTATAAACGTAAGAATTATTTACTGTCGACAGAGCTAAATATGCAGATGTTTTCAGCCTTCAACAACACCGCTATATGTCAAACCTCTCTGGTCGATTTTTATTTTCTTTTTGTCAATCGAAAAGTTTCTGTCATCTCATATTACCCCCAATATAAATTCAAAAGTATCTGCAAAATCACATTTTTTGTCTCGAGATGGTGAGAGTTATTGCACAGTAAAATTCTGGGTAACTTTTATAATAATTAACATTAGGGTCACGTAATATTTTTAAATAACCTTTACTCATGAAGCTCTCTTACGTATCATCCATAAGGACTATGTAAGCCCTTTTACATCAGGTAATACTTAAAACATGAGGCGAGTTCTGTCTGTTTTGTTGACAGACTACTATAAAATGACAGTATAATAAGACAGCATCCCTGAAATTATTTCCAATATGGCTTTACGAATACGTTCTTATAACAAAAAATTAAATTATTGTGCAGAAGGAATGAAGTGCATGACGATGCCCTATTAAGCCGGGAAGTCACATTAATAAGCATATAGTGTATTGTGTCACGTATTCGACAGACAAATTTGGCACTCGTGATGTGGATGTAACAATGTACAGCATTAATTCCCATACATAGTGTATCATGACGTCCTCTCGTGTCCTCTGGAATGACAGAAGAAAACGTTTATCTTTGAAAAGAAAATGACGTATGGAAAGAAAAGAGACATCCATTGCCAACTTAAGAGTAATCACTCAGAAATGATCTTGTAATTCGTGCCCTGACTATGAGAAAAGGAAGGAAGGAGAGGTATACAAATTACGAAATACAGACAGTAAGGCAGAAATACATTATATGTATACATCAAAGAGGCTCGAAAAGCCTTCAGCATCCTAGTACCTTGCCCAAAATTCCCGTTGGCTAATGAGAAAAGTGTCATAAAATCGGCATGTTTTCACTGGTATTACTCAGCCATATATGGTGATGTATGGTACTATCCTTAAAATTCAATGAAGATAATCACCGAAAACATTGCAGTGTCAGTTTCTCAATGTCGGACAGCCATAACAACCGGCTTCACGACAAAAAGATTGTGTTTATAGACCTTGACTAAACACGAGATGCACTCACAAGCGTTAGAGCTAGCTGAAGTTGAAAATGCCTGGAATAAAATGCACGATGTTACACAATGAATATCCGTATTCCCTGAGATGGAACCCATTTAAACCTTATGTTCTGTTTGTCTCTTCTTAATATTTGCTCTAATTTGCCCATGTTTTACTACGACGTGCGCCTGAGGTTACAATCTGGACGGTAGAATAAAACAGAAACGCGCAGATATTAGTCTGTTATTGTGTAACTTTGAAGCGCTCAACCTGCCATAGTATGTTCCAGATTAAATCGTTATGAATGCCATAAGCATCATACATATATATACAAAGATCCCTTGGTTCTATAAGTGTGTCACAAAGGCAGCAAGATGTGTAGAGTCATAAATACACAAGTATACACCGTTTTTACAGTGCAAAATATTATAAATGTTTTACAAAACAGAATTATAAATTATATTTACTTATAAAAAAATTCATCTGCAGAGTAAAATGAATTGTATTTCGGTATTTTCTTAAGGTTGCTTTAAATTTTGCCTCGTCATTCTTGAAGATTACCACACTAGGTGGTAAACAATTCAAAATTATGACGCCATCAAAAAAAAGTGGAGTTTATTTAATAACAATTAAATTGGATTTTTATAAAAATGGTGCTTTTTACTTGTATTTTTATTGTGTATAGATGAATTTGATGGAAAAATTTCCCAATTATTGATAATGAAGTTCATTAATGAAAGTATACCATGTATACTGGCATGGAACAGACAAATTTTGTAATTGTTTAAATAGACTTCTACTTGAGTTTCTGGGTTGCCGTCTAGTCAAAATTCTGAAGATTTTCTTTTGTAAAGTGAAAATATTTCCACAATTAGAAGAGTTATCTAAAAAAAGAATTATTCCCTATTTTATACCAGAAAGAAAGTTTTCATAGTAAATTGAACTGAGGGTCTCCAAGGTACTGATATGGACCATCGACCTAACGGCATAACATGCTGCACTTAACTTAAAAATTATTGGTTCAATATAGTTCAACCATTTCAGGTGGTTAGCAATTTTTAAACCAAGAAACTTGTATTTACCGCCTCTTCTATATACCTTTCTTTATAACCAATAGGTAATGTAGAATATGATAAATTCTTTGATATGAATTTAATTATATTCGTTTTATCTAAATTTATAGCTTATTAGTAGCAAACCATTTAATCACAGAGACGGAACAAAATGTTACACTGAAGAGATATCTTCGAAATTATTCTTGAAATGATGACACTAGTGCACATAAGCAAATAATATTTGTTGTAATATGAAACGTATTATCAAGGGAAGGCCATTTATATATATTTTGAACAACAGATGCCCTAGAAATGATCCTTGGAGAACTTCATGTAGGAAGCTCTTGGCAAGTTCAATAAAACTAAAGTTGCGAAATTTAAAGTTCTAGCAGCAGTATTTTTTTTAAATTTATGTCCTTCTGGTATATTACACCGTTTCGACAGAAAACACGTCCTGAGGTTTCGTAGTATTTCACTATTTTCATTTCCAGTACCATGTTGTCCAAGGATGTATGAAACAGTTTCTTGCAAAGTTTGGGGGATGGTCCTATCCCTCGAAGACGTTGCCTGCGCCCTGACTATAGTATGTCTCCCCTGTTTTTCGTTAGGTTCCTTCCCCTAAATAAGTTGTTTCCCCATGATTTAAGGGTTTCATCGGCGCTTTTCAGCCAACCAGTTTTTATTTCAACGCTCTGCTGAGGGTTTATATTAGTTTTCTCCTCTGCTTGGTCACTCTACAAACGTAAAGTGTCACCACTATGGCTACCTGAATCAGTGCCCCACAGCGCCCTCCCTCAGCGACAATTCTTTACGTTCCGAAAAATGCCTTTCTAGGAAATTACACAGACCAACGAAATGTCACTAATGGAAGCGCAAATGATATTTACAGGCAACTTTCTAAGTAACGCGTTGTATTTTATTAGGACCTTAGCTGCCTTTGTTTTATAAACTACTAATTTATATGCCGCATATAAAATCATTGTTACAAATATAGACGACTTATAGTGCCAAATATGGTGAGTGATAATCGATGTTGGTGAGTATAAATATGTATTCTAATGGAATTTTCTTAGCCGGTAAAAAAATGGGAGGGGTGTTTTAACACCTATATAACAAATGATAGTAAAGATATACAAGGAATTTTGAATTTCTTGTATATACAACTGTCATATTTCTAAAGTACGTAAAATACGATAAAAATTATGGGAACACAAATAACCAAATAACAATAGCACAACGTGTTTTATAAAAAGAAATATCTTTGCAAACTAGCAAGAAGCAGGCAAACTGCATATAGCATAACACCGAGGCGCGTTCGCGCAACCATTCTTTCAGTAGAAAGGAAATAAAAATTACATATTCCGTGAGTGTGTGTTTGTAGCCTTAGGTATCCAGCATGCAGTGCGCATGCGCCATATTGTCATCTGTAACCTAACCGGCTTTAAAATACTTTCGCCACTGTCTCATAAACGGCAAGATATCAGGGGAAAGAATTTAGAGAACACAAAAGACGCAGGATGAGTTTTGATTTTCTCTACAAGTAGTGTCTGAAACATTTCTCATTCTAAGAAGAAATGAGCAAGAAATGATCAAAAACGCATATTGGTCTACATGTAAATTACCCGTTATTTCTGTTCGAATGTAATGAAATTTGTATTTTCTCGACAAATTTTCATAACGTCATAATGTGGGCAACTCAGTGGTCTCAACGTCTCACAGAATGTCACTAAAACCGAGACTGCGATATCCTGGAAATCTCAGCAGGGAGGACTATAAAAAATGTTTGAGTAATTTCAAGTCGAATGACCAATGAGATGGGTAAGTGATGATTCAGTGATCATTGTGACTCGGTCACAGGAGGTCAGTATGATTACCGCGCTCTCCCTCTTTTCTAGAGCAATGAAGTTGGGATAGAACGAGTTTACAGAAATTCGCACCAGCACTACGCCCATTCTTATCAGTGGGCAACATATAACCATCCTATCATCCGCTTATAAAAGTTGATAGAGCATCGCTAAATAATTCAAGCGCTAATCAAGCACATAATTACGAAAACACCAAACCGTCAAATTAACATTGTCAAGTCTCACATGCAACAGCATCGATTTCAGCGAGAATTTCTGTTACATTTTTAAGGCTTTCATGCTGATACTGGTTCTACGCAGTAGTCACTGCCCGTGTTTACAGATGTTACTTTCTATGAGACGAAATATCTGTAATTACGTCACTTTTCACAGTATATTGAATCAGTTGCTCAACTGAACATTTCTTCTACATACCTTCATCCTCTTTAAATACATAATAAAACTCTGTAATTCGTTCTCCTTTTTAAACCTTCTTCCTTTCTTGTTTCTGCATTCAAAGATGAATATTTTGAGAATTTTTCTCTTTTTTATAGGCCTAATTGAGGGTAACGTTCTTCTAGGAAGCGATGCTATATCTCCGGGTAAGTGGTTCTAATTGAGGGTAATGCTCTTCTAGGATGTGATGTCATATCTCCTGACAAGTGGCTCCCGACTTTCGAAGCACCGTGTCACTTGCACTTCAAGGATCCGAAGTCCACATTTCGTCACGGACGTTGAAACCTTCGGAATGTCGGAAAACTCTTTCCAAACGACGAAGCGTCACATCCCAAAAGACCGGAATCCTCATGCATATGTTTCTTCCTTCCATTCTATTTATACAGTATTTCGGTAGGCCACTAGTATTCTGTAGACATGCTTTTTTCAATGGTCTGTTTTCATTTTATCTCGTTTGTGAATACATTTTTATTTCTTAAATACATATCAGTGAGAATTATACGTAATAAAATTATACAAATATAAATAAACAAATATTCAAGAAACCTGTCTTCTATTAATCCCGTTCGGTTCAGTTTCGTATTTTGGCAACTAGAGTTTATTAGAAATATTCCTTTTTTTTTTTTTGTTCTACTGCCAGAGGCGGAAGAAAATTTCCGATTGCCGAAAGGTAGTGCGACTGGATCCCAGGCCTTGTTTTTTTGCGTGTAACCTACCATGATCACGTTTAAACACCGCCCACAGGGCCATCAAAACAGGATCCTAAGAAAGGGATGAACAGACACTGAGCGTAATGAAGGTATTCTAACGTCAAGAATAAAATACTGGGAAGGCTTTGTCTGCAACTTCAGGTGTTTCGTTGACCGAAATTGGAGTCCTACCGTGAAATCTTAGTAACTGCAATTACACTACCTGCTCTATACCCCTGCAATCAGCTCAAAAGGAATAATATATTACCCAGTGTTCCATCTCAACGTACACCACACACCTTCTCCACAGGTGACGAATTATTCAAGCCGTGGTATATTATGAACATATCCACCGTACGTAACGTCAACAGATATAAAGGGTTAATTTGTTTCGGTGAAGGAAAGAGCAAGAGGATAAATTTATGAAATAAGTAAGATACGTACTCACAAGATACATTCACTTCGGTACTGCTGTCTCATTTTGTTAACTGAGAAATCAATAATTTCTATCATAAATTCCTAATTGAATTTTTCCGAAATCACAGACTTGCACATTTGTTCGTAGGAAATTAAGTTAAAATGCTTCAGACCTTTACCCAATTCTTACAAAACCTTTGTTTAACTTTAACGAAGTAAATTTGTCGTTTTAAAATTAAATAATCACACAGCGGGTAATGTTGTATTACTATAGAACTCTTATGCCTTCATAATAGCTAGTATGTATAGGAGTGTCTGGACTATGACGATAAATAAATAAATAATGTTTCTGAATAACATAGTGTTATGTTTAAGCTGATAATTATAAGATGTAACAGTTATAAATTTGCGATTTGGTAAAATACAATACGTCCGAATCTACCCGACCTCCAAGACTTTCAAGTGGACGAATGACAGATGTGATGCAGATAACAGAAAATTATGCAATTTCTGTTATCTGCATCACATCTGTCATTCGTCCACTTGAAAGTCTTGGAGGTCGGGTAGATTCGTACGTATTGAATTTTACAAAATCGCAATTTTATAACTGGTATATCTTATAATTATCAGCTTGAACATAACGCTATGTTATTCAGAAACAAAGGCATAGAAACAAGTAACATGAACTTATAAAACCGAAACATGAGTTGTGTCTTCGTTGATTCTTTAAATCTCGGTCAACAGCCTGGACATAAGAAAGCGAATTATTTTAATTACTTATGTGTAACTGGCACAAGCAAACACAGCCACCGGCCTCGACTTACCGACGTCCTTACGGCTCTGAGTCTTCAGTGTTGTAACAAAGCACTGCAATGAAAGAAACTGCCGATGTTCTGCATGAAACTACAGCAGTCCAGATATAGCCGGAAATTTTTTTCCAATAAATAAGTTTGGAAATCCAACTTTAGCACCAAAAATGTTCCAGTTTCATGCGAGTCCTGTATATATAGAATAAGCTTCGCTAATTATAAATTATTTTTATAGTTAACAATAATGTAATATAACATTTTGAACGAATTAAATACAGGCGACACAAAAAATTTGACACACTCTCTATCACATTTTACCGAAAAGTTTACAGATGAATTGCTCCAGTACAAATATTCTTGACTCCCAAATCAAAATAGTGCGATACTAACAAATCAAGCTCAGGTCACCTAGAAAAAAGCTTCCACTTTCTATAGAGAAAGATGGCCCTTTGCTCTCCTTCTCTCGAGTAATGAGAATGCTTCCTCTACTACCTGGCCTATTCCTTTAATATGCATTTTAACACTACATTTCTATCTATTTTTGCACAAATCAGGCTGTCTGTTCCATTCAGGTTCTTCGGCAAATGCAGTTATGCATTACACTCTTCTAGCGCGCTTTGCCAATATCTCCCCCACTCCATACACAAATCATTTAAAACTAAGTAAAGAAAATCAAATGTTTTTGTCGATGCAAAAGCATTTGATTTACCGAAAGCATAAAACAAATGTCGATAACAACAGCAACAACATTAATACCGTATCTAATGCTGAAAAGAATTATAAATATTGAGTAATTAAAATTAAAAATACGGAAGCCAATTTCTTCCTAAAATATTTCTCTATATTTCTTGAAAAACAGAATGGCAAGAAAATCGTTTTCTTCCAAAACCGACTATTTCTTTAAAAAAGGTTTTTTTGTCTTCAAAATGGTTTCATGTGAACGTTATGCAACATTTGAGCGACAGGACCTACATGTCTTTTACCCTTTCTTAAGACTGTATTATCTGGGAGTAAAACTTTCCTTACCATTCGAAAAAATGTTAGACGTTGCAAAATGTCACGAAACATACAATATACAAGCTAACACATGCTCCTGCATATGACGACTTAACAAAGTAAATTCTCATTACAAGTTTCCATGCCAGTCTTGCTGTATATGGTATAAGAATCCTTCTCTGAAAGGAAAATATAGAGTTATAAAAACCGTCGAATCTCAAATAGACTAGAGCTCCCTTCTGAATCGCTGGCAAAGTTAGAGAAACAACAAGAAATTAGAGACAGTAAATAAATATGTAAAAATGATTAAGTACAGAACATTAGAAGCAAGTAGTTACGATCGCAGTGTGCGCTGTACAAAGGAAATATTACAAAGAAATTTTATAAGGCATGGATATAAATGAAATAGCAACACAAAAAAGCAGTATATTTGTGGAGAACATAAGGAAAATCGAAGGGCTTCTTGAACATACACTAGTTAAAATGAAAAATTAATGGATATTACACGTGAGTACATTGGTAAATAAGTCACTGTTTCTCAGTGGTACTATCAAAGTTCGCCAAAAGAGGGCATGATTAAATTATGCGTGTATAAATTGTGCATTTAGGGGGGAAAAACAGCAGAATTCTGGAGTAAAGTAGGCATCTAGAGAAGACAAAACACCTTAAGGAAAACGCGCAGAAAATGCATGTGACACTCTTCCATAACACATAATGGAGTAGCTAGCATATAATATCAAAGAAAAACAATCGTAAGAGGAAATACAAATAAATAATGCGTAAACTGCAATATTTCGGCTTTTGCACGAGAATCCGTTAAGAAATAAATATAACGTACTTCGGCATAGTTCTGAAGGCAGATATCCGAAAGGTTCTTGTGAAATGGATAACACTCCTTATTCATGTACAGCTACCTGCAAGAGATTCAATTCAGCCTCAGTTTAATTACGTACCATGTCATAAAGCTGGACGATTTTTTGTTTCAATTTTCTTTGAGGGTTTACATAAATCTGTCGAGAAAATTCAGGTTTAGTTAAATGTGGACAAAAATGAGGGGCACATTATATGAAAACTTACATTTTTGAATACTTTGTTTACTAACGTCAATATGGGTACCTTTGAATTCAAGTTTACCCATGCTTATATTTTTGGATTGGTTATTATGGTACCATGTAAGGCATGGCCACTAATATACGTTATTTTTCTGGTTGCCATGGTAAACTTCATTACCAGGGCTCCAGATGTTCCGATGCTCACCTTTGGTACCACAGTTATCGAGGTAATTAACGTGAATTGGTTTCCATAGTTACCCGAAACATCAGGGTGTGCTTCGTTCTGTAGAAATTTCTTATCTTCCTGGAGGTATCTTGGTTAAACATTAGCCTGAAATCAAATTATCTGAAAAGTTCAAGAACCTTAAAGCACGTTTGTTATTTCTTAAACATTATCTGCACAAAGCTCTCAGAATGCTCTTCGTAATGCCAGCGAACCTTTCTCTTAACTTATTCTTTATTTTACATGGTGCGCATAGAGAAAATACATTTCCCTCTTTGCGAAAACAACAGAAGTAATTTCTGATCAAACCTGAAACCGTACAAAATCTTTTGTTACACACTGGTGGGACTGTAGCAGCTGAGATTTTACTCCCTTAAAACATTTTCAACTTTGTGGCTTGTCTTATGAGCCATTCGCAGTTTTAGTGACAAGGCCTGAGTATTGTTCGTTGAGCTACTGCATTATAAAGACGGCCGAAATTCAAAGAGAATAAAAACTTGAGTTTATGTTACCGAAAACTGAGACCGCTGTGGATAAAATGAACAATGGAACAAAGAACAAATAGTTCCAATGGGACAAAGAAGTAAGCGTACTTTCAAAGAAATTCGGAGACAATGTAGCTTGACGGCTGAGAGCAGAACTTGGATGATGGTACAGTGTTTCGAAGAAACTTGGGCATTACTGTTCGTCATAACAGTCACAATTGAATGATATTATATTTTGAATGAACAGGACTTTAATGGTCACCAGCTGCCTTTGGAATGCAGTAATTAATTTTTAGAATGGGACACAGAAGCAAATTCTTTCCGAAATCACAGACTTACACATTTGGTCGTAGGAAATTAAGGTAAAATGCTTCAGACCGTTACCTAGTTCTCACAAAACCTTTGTTTAACGTTAACAAAGTAAATTTGCCGTTTTAAAATTAAATAATCAGATAGCGGTTAATGTAGTATTACTCTAGACATCTTATGCCTTCATAACAACTAGTATGTATAGGAGTTTCTGGACTATGACGATAAATATTTGCAGGCTTCTGAAAAGACTAGTCTACACAATAATATCAGGAGAATTGTTATGACTCCCCGCACGTTTCTGGAATGACTGCTCGTCGTAATTTATCGGTTCTCATTGCAATCGAATATCGGACACTACATAACGTGAGTCAAGTTCAGGTACTTAACAGTTTGGTTCAAAACATGATTATTATTTTTTATCATTAAGATGATCATTGAAATAAGTGACTTATTGTAGATAATAATAGACATCTATAGGTCCCAATGATCACATCTTCTTACGAAGTATGAGAACGTAAGAGACAACACTACTTTGTATTCTGAGCCACATTAATCCAACACATTTCCTTAACCCCCTCTTTAAGGTTCATTTCAACAAAATCTTCATTTGTAACTAAAATTCCTAGGCTACTTAATTTTCAATTTTCCCGACGAAAACCTTGTATGCATTTCTCATCCTTTCCATGTTGTTACATACCGTACATATATTATGTTCCTACTACAACAATACTAATATTAAATCAACATATCAGGCCCCTTTAATTACCACTAGAAGTTTATTCCTTTCTGAAAGAAAGTTAATTCAGAATCATCGGACTTACTGTATCTCCCATGTAATAGGCATAGTATAAATTAGGTTTGTGTAGTGAGACTCAGCGGTTCAGTTAAATTAAATGAACATTTTACAATGAGATTGACAAGAGCAAATAAGTCAATTAAGTACAGGAAAACACTAAAAAGGGAAATACATAGGAAGTAACAAAGCACAAAATGGACAAAGTAACAACTATGGGTCTAGAGGGGACTGTGTACAAAAGAAGGAGGGAAGACTGAAGAAGTAATCTTTAAAGGGATGAAGGGTTGTTGCAGGATGCTGAAGATACTGATGTTTCCGTTGATTAAGTTACATTAGCAACAGAAATACATCTAACGAATTACTGGCCTTTTAGCAGCAGTAGTAGCAGCAGCAGCTGCACAGTAGTAGTAGTAGTAGTAGTAGTAGTAGTAGTAGTAGTAGTGTTAATTGTAATAATAGTGTAAGTAGTAGGACTAATCATGGTAGTAATATTAGTAGGTCTAGTTAAGTTATAGTGATAGCATCACTTGACTAGTGGTGGTGTTGGGGGCAATCGTGCAAACAGCAATAATGGTTATAATTGTGGTAGAAGCAGTAGGTCTCTTCGTGGGAGTACAGCAGGCCAGATGGTGGTGGTATACTACTACTACTACTACTACTACTACTACTACCACCAAAACCACCACCACCACCATTACTACTACTACTACTACTACTACATCAGTTGTAATAGTAGTAGTAGGAGTAGGAGTATTAGTAGCAGTAGTAGTAATGGTGGTGGTGGTGGTTTTGGTGGTAGTAGTAGTAGCGATATTAGTAGTTGTAATGTCTGTGTGTTACATATTTCAGTTTCTCGATTTCAAACACTGAATTTAGCTCCTCGACTCACAAAATCCTGTTATATTTTTAGGCCACTCAGTTTCTCCTAGACGAAAGTAAAACACTTGTATACGGACTATTCGCCACGCTGTAAAATTTGTGATCAGCTCATTATGACAAAGCGGTACTTTCCGTAGCCTATGAAAGACAATTCTTCAACGAACCTGTACTGTTGTGCTTAAACCTGCTTATAAATTTCAACCCTTAGTGTTGTACTTATTTCTTGAGACGCAAAACTTCCTGTCTATAAAAGATACCTCAGTTTTTGTTGGGATGTTTTGAAGTTTTAATATAGTCGTCATTTGCAGAAGACAGAGGAATAAAAAGGTAAAGGTTCCCTTTATTGAAAGAACTGGCACAACCACATCAGAAATAATGTACTCATACACACTGATTCATCATCCGTAAGAGCTTATAAAGCCTACAGTTTCAGGTAGGAAATTAAGGATAGAATGGGGCGTTTAAGGCTTTCTGGCCCTTTCGACTCTACCTGTGGGAAGAAGGGCTGCCAGTTTGTGCAAATACTGCGCACAAACTCACACACATTAAACTCAGTGCCGCTCAGAATGTCAACGTGGGATTACATATGAGGCTACTAAACGACGCCTGACAATGACAGCACGCGTACTAAAACACCCACATTCACATATACATACACACACACACACACACATATATATATATATATATATACACACACGAGGGTGAGTCAAATGATAACTTTAAATATTTTTTATTTTTTATCATGGACGATACTGTGAGCTGATCCATGACTCATATCCAGATGTGCGGCTATTTCATTCACTCTTACGTGGCGATTTTCCATCACGATGGCTTCAACTGCTGCAACAGCCTCTGGTGTCACTACTGGGTGTGCCTGACCAGGTCGAGAAGAGTCTGTTACAGAACTAATGTCGTTCGTGAACTTCATAGTCCACTCGTACACTTGCTGTAGTGACAGACATGCATACCATACTGAACTTTAATTCGTCGATGAATTTTGACGGGTTTCACCCTTTAACTACTTAATAAAACGAATGACAGAACGCTGTTTTTCTTTGGTGCGTGTTGCAAGCGGGGCCGCCATTTTTACACTACTACTGTGCGTCGTGTTGCATTCCTGCATAGTACTGCCGCCTGTCGGCCACTCTTCAAACCATGAGTATCCTTGTTGTCAAATTACAAGACAATCGAACTGTGTTTCGAATTTTTATCGCACTTTTAAAGTTTTCATTTGACTCCCCTCTTATATATATAAAAATCTTCTAATTAGTGTTAAGATAGCCATTTAACTTAAGTAGATAAAACTGTGGATGCGGATGGTCGTAACTAATTTTAACACTTTAAATTCCAAATTAAATACTCTCTGACATTTCCTGGTATTATTAGGAGCTCACCATATTCTTCACGTTAGCAGGACAAGGGTTAATATACTTTCCGCAGTTCGTTTAGAGTTATGGAATAAAACAGCGCACTGGTGTCTGGATATCTCTCAACTAGGCCGAAATTCTAACTGGCTGTCTCTCGAACAAAAGTACAAGGCTATGCCAAAATACGAATGCACTGACGTGAATGGTTGTACGCGAAAAGCATGTCAAAGAGAAAAAGAAATCCTTTTTGCCACACGATACACGTTAACAGTGCGCGCCGTATACAAAAAAAGGTGAAATTCATTTCTGTATCTTTCACTTGCTTCGTACCGGCGAGCCTACGTAAACTTCGGGGTATCCAGAGATCATTTCAATGAAAGAGAGAGGCCTGTTGGCATCTTCTGCTTACAACTCCAATAGGCTATTAAAGTCCTAGTACCACCTACTAAGCCCAAATGAAATGTTATGAAAGTATTGAAGAACCCAATGTATTTCACAGACTTCCAAAACTTGAGCTGAGTGATTATGGAATCTGCAATATTCATGAAATACAAAAATGAGAAAAATTAATAAAAACTTTCACAATAAGGGGTCGTAGTGCATAAGAATATATTTACAAAAAACGGCAAAAGCAGTTGCAATGTTAATAACAGAAGAATAACCAAGAACTTAGAGCACACCTACATATATTTTTGCAGTTAGTGCAAGTTCTGACAAAATAGTAACTTTAAATTTACCGCGAAAAGGCATGAAAAATTAATATCCGAGCGACTTACAAACCACGCTGCATTGTAAAACAGCGCAAAAGTCTTTACCAGTACGCTCTCTAGCACTATTATGTAGTTTTCCCACACTTTACCAGTACGCTCTCTAGCACTATTATGTAGTTTTCCCAGACTTTAGCAGTACGCTCTCTAGCACTATTATGTAGTTTTCCCAGACTTTATACGGAGGTCTTACAAGACCTACAGCAACATACAATCATTGTGCGTATATGTTAACAATATCCGAGACATCATGATATATAGGACATGCAAAGTTTCGGGAATAAGGAGTAATTCTGTTCCTATTCCGAAATTATTCGTTACATTACAATGTATTTGGTATGCGAAACTTCATCAGCAGAAAGATATTCTATTCCTTATCAATATTAAATAAAATCCAACTAGATACAACAGCACGCAGTCTGATTTATTTTACTGCAGAATCACTCTACATGTATCGGTTGTCACAGCACCCATCATCAGGAATACTAAAAACTGTAACCGCAGCCTCCGGTACCGGATGCTGCGGTTACAGTTTTTAGCACTCCTGATGATGGGTGCGGCGACACTCGAAACATGTAGAGTGTTTTTGCAGTACTTAAATATCTGCTTACTCTTGCATCTAGTTGGCTTTTTATTTAATATTGAATTATGATGCACGGAACCGTGAGCTTAAAATACTCTATTCCTATACCGAAGTTTTCTGAGATGTGATAACATGCTAGGTATGTAAGACTTCAGCTACAGGCAGGCAATTTAATCATGTCCTGAAGTTTTTTTTATTCCCCCCCCCCATCCCCCAGAAGAATGAAGATAGTAGCAACAGGGAGAGAGATTCGCAGTTGAAGTCCACCGCATGCAGTAGGACATTCCGTTACGTGATCAGAGCCTATTTCCAGTGGCGTGTGACGGCTGATTGAATTCCTTAGCTGCAAGGAAGGATGTCCCTTTCCTTCAAACCCTCCTCCTTCCAGCTTGCTGGCTGCTAGTGTGCGTGCCACTTAACACGATTACTTTAGCAGAAAAACCTTCATGACAAATGCCGTATACGAGAAAATATCCCTATTCCTGATGGCCCGTTGAAGTTGCACTGCCATGATGTCTGTACAAACTGGATGGAAATGTCAGTTTTGATATTATTGATAAGCCTATAGAAAACAGTAATATATAAAGGGACGACAGCATTTAAACTTTTACAGCCTTTTACGTGGACAGCATAGTTTTGTAAATGTGACATGCAGCAGTGATCACTCTCGTTGTTATGTAATGTCGAACGGGACCTGGAGGGAAATATTATCGTCCCTCTGTTGTAGAGTTCGAGAATATGCTTTTCGTCACTTCAGAGCCAGCAAGCCACATTCCTGAAATTTTCCTGAACATAAGAACGGCGCCGGCTCTATACATAGACAAGCAATACATAGGGCAAGGTCTGCAGTATACTCCTTCGGTAGAAAACATTTCAGAATCAAATTGTTCTGCTCGGTGGACAGGTTAAAGTCTTCTACTTTTTTAATCATTTTTTAATTTCATCATGAGCGCAAAAAAGGCGGTTCCTTCCCATTTAACTAAATTCCTGTTTCCTCTGCAAAGTTCGTATTGTTTCGTATGGAGGGAATTTTTAATAAGAGTTTGATACCTTCTGTGATAGTCAGCTGTCTGCGGCCATTCACTTTACGCGATATTGACTCGGAATAAGTTGGTTTATCCACTAACAATAACATTATTCTGCACCCCAGCGGAGCTTCGCAGCCCGACCAGCCTTCAGAGTACTTACTTCTTACTTAATTACTTACTTGCTTACTGCATGGTGTAGAGTCCTTCTTGAAAAACTAACTGGTTTGCAGCTAGCCAAGAAATTCCGCGTATTTCACGGAACTCGAAGGTTCATTACCGCACTAACAAAGGGTCCGCTTGTCTCCAGAGCAAGCATCCCGCATGTGAAAGTTTCTTAACATAAGCGTTTTACAGGGAGGGGTTGTTAGCACCTCGCCCAACCCCCAAGCTGAAGGACCACCCCTCGTCGGCTGTCCGCGACTGCTTAATCCATTTATTCGCAGCTACCCTCCTTATCGGAGGCCGTTCCTCTATCCGCAACCTGATGACGCGCCATGCCGTGGTGACAGAGACCCACTACAGAGTACTTAAGTGTATTTAAATTATTTCAAAGTTTTTAATACAGCGACCAATTGACTTTTTTTTAATTATAACTGGTATTCCATTACTTTAATAACTCCAATTTAAATCTCACTATCAATGTACCAATTACAGAACAACGCAATATAACCTATTTTTCCTAAACCGTACATGACCCTACGTTTCGATTTCTGGCATGCCAAACATAATTATCATCTCCACTGTGTCTACACCAATTCTGGAAAACATAAAACTTCCTATCAGCGGATTAAATGTAACTGTATCGTTAAAAGTAAAGCGCCTGTAGCAATTCCATCTGGTGGTACTGTTACGAAATCTTGGGTTTATGCATACCCGAATGTTAGATTAGTAACGCGACGAATAGGCGCAAAGTAAAGTTATTTGGTACTAAAATTTTTCTGACTTATACTTCAGAAACTTTGCCCACCCTATTCTTGTGTGTTATACAAAATTATTTTCACGTTTAAAATAACACATGAAACTGTCAAAGTTTAACTATTTTATATTATGATAAGGTGAAAGAAGAGAAGCATTTGACGTATTTGTAAATCTGAGGAGTATTCCAATATTTGAATCTCTGGAAACTCCTCGTGTCGTAACAGTACATAATCCAAGGGGAGGTCACATCTGACTTATTGCTCACAATTGTAGATAAGTTATAGAATGTAATCATGACCGAATTAAGGGGCGCTAGCATATACGAGGCATTAAGACGTCACAGAAATGACAGAAAATACGGTGCCAGAAGAATCAGTGTTTCAATAGCGACTCCGGCCATATTTGGCGAAACGCAAATTGGTCCCATTTCCGCCGAAGAATAATGAACTGCCCATTGGAAATAAAATGTGATGAACGAGATGAATTCGGTGTAAGACGGACTGCTTGTGTGAAATAATGTTTATTGGCTTAGCCGATGTCGCGTTTTTGATCGATTTGTTGAGTGGATGATATTCGGTTATCGTTATGAATGACGCACTTCAAGAAATATAACACGCGTGTTTTTGTAGAATAATGCTCTTTTACGGATTTTGTTTGAATTTGAATGAATCAATCGAAATCACAGAGAAAAATATCTGTTGTAAGACCATTTAAGGAGATACAAGTACACGTCTATTCATTGCACGTGTTATTGTGTAATATATACTACTCGCACTCTTCAGCCAGTTGAATTTTCAAAAAGAAACTTAGAATTTTTTTAGAACATTTCCATCTGTAGCTATAATTTCCACAAATAAATAACCCAGTGGTCCACATTAATGAAGAAAGTCTATATCTCTCTTCAGGAATTCCGTGAAATCGTACTTTCACTGCATATGAGTCAGGTAACTTGAAAGGTTTTTCAGACAGTATTTTATAAACTACCTTAGATACAGTCGAGGCTCCACTACCGACTAAAAATAGGTACGCCTTCTTTGTTCATAATACCAATAGCTTGGTCATTCAGTGTCTCCTGGCGTAAGTATGCGTGCCTGTAATTATGATCATATACATGCGGACAAGACTAAGATAAATCTCCCATTCCTAATGCTTCTATACAGTGTAGGTATACAGATGCGTTCATATACGTTCGGTAAAGATCATATGTAAATTTCCAGACCTATTAGCAGAGTAATCTTCAAAGTAAAACAAACATTGTTCTATCTCTTACTGTGCATGTTCTTACTACACAATAAACTTTGGGTCCTGTGTGCATATCAGACTGTTACCAGTAGAAAGCGCTTTCGCATTACACGTGTGTACCTTCATGTACATCAGTTAATACACAACTGTCAAGTTGAGAAATGACAACAGAAGTATAATGGCCTAACAGAAAAGCTGTGATAACAACGACATCGAAATATTATCCCAGCTCTGCAATCACAGTCAGACAGGCTTCGTGCACGGACCAAGATAAACTGTTGAATATGATGGATGAAAAAGTGTTAATTATGATGAAGTGTTTGCATACGTGAAATGTAGCTGGAAACAGCGTAGAAACATCTCATACAGTTTTTATGTAAGCCAGTAAGTTGGGAATTCGATTACGTATACATAAATAGACTAAATAATTAGAAACATAATAGATGTTTTTGATGTTTAAACAGTGTCTCATATAACAACACATTTATCATCGTCAGCAAATAAAGAATGTGTATGCAGGGTACAAGATTAAAAGTACTGTCATTCACGTACGGCACCACTGATAAACTGCATCTTAACTATTTTAAGACTTAAGTCAATCAAAATTATACTCAAAATGCCAGTTCATACATCGCAGTCAAGAAAATTCATCTCCACTACGAAGACCACTGAAAATAATCTGTATTAGTTGACAGAATCATATAAAACACAACAAAATAACTGTAGCGTGTGGAAAAATGTGGAGTTTTTTTTACATAATACAGCAGGTGGTACGCGTAGTCTTCAAAAGGCCTCCGATTATTAAAGGTAAAGTGCCCATATACAAGTAAAGCAGCCGAAGCGTGTTGCTGACACCCACAACATTTAGCGCCGAGGTTACGAAAGGGTTGGAGATGCACCCCCGCCTCTCCTCTATGTCTGCAAATGCATGTCATGAGGTGACCTTTACTTCCATTTAAATGATGATGGGAAGAATTATTAGTGTCTGTAGTGTTGTAAAGAAATCAATTACAGCGAGGAGATTGAATTCACAATATATTCCTTTGATATTGAACGGTTCTCTCAAAGCTTCCGAAAACCTTTAGCTTTCCCGAATAAGTTAAGTGCATAAATTAGGGAGGCCGCCAGTACCTGAGATTGTATAGCGTCTGTAAAATATAAATAGAACAAGAAAATTGATAGTTGGTGTAATGACACTGAAGACGGAAATCCGAAACATATTTAGAAAGATCTGTCATAGTTTCACCGTGGCCACTAAACGTTCAAAAGTGTCTGCCCTGGGACTGACCCCCTGCTCCTGTGGTGAAAAGACGGCGACTAACCGCCTGTGTCATGGAATATGTCTATATACCGTAACAGATGCAGGAAACAGAAAGAACAAGTAGGAATTTTTAAATAGATATATTGTAAAACGCTTTTATAAACCAGGCGAATAACAAAAATGTCGTGAGTGTTTGAATTTCACCCATAGTACTCCTGAATGTGAATCAAAATTGCTATCCACTCGACCAAAAAGAGCAGTATTTAAATGAATGCACATTTTAAAATATTTTCTTAAAAAACCTACTAAATACAATCATATAACCCGCTTGTTCAGGAGAATATATCGTGGAAGTGCAAGGAAAATGAAGTCCACTTTGGTTGAAAAATGAAGTTCTTCAACTATTAAGTTCGTATCGGTCACTTCCTTGACCTGGAATATTCTGTCAATCCATTCACTAAAAATTTGTTATGGTACAAACAATTCAGATTTCGCCAAGTTCAGGGAACCTTGTTTGTTGATCAAACATTTACATACATTTATTTCACTTAGTTGGTTTTCCTTAAACACACGTTAAATGTTAGGGCAACGATGGAATCTGAATATAACTTACTATGGCCAGGTTATCCAATCTACACTTACAAACCAAGTTAAATCCTAATTAACATTATCCTCTAACATACAGATGGGCCTTATTTACCCATGCTCTTTTCAGCCCTTATGGTTTATAAAACGTCGATAATTTTCAGGTTGAATAATCATATAACGAGAAATTAAAGTATTCCCATTGTAACTGAAAGACATTTTAGAAATTCCAGTGAATTAATCAAGAATAGCTGCTGCAACTGTAGCCCTTTCGAAAATTACATTCGCATTTCGAGAAATCGTTAGAATTTCAGGTCATCTCTAGAACAGTATGAGACTTAGGTGGGCGTAATGTCACTCATTAGCACTGTGCTTAAATTGTTAGAGGCGTGCAGTATTTGGATGAACGTCTTCACGTAAGCTGTGACTTGATTGGTGTAACAACCAACAAAATGCCAAGCTGCAAAGAACAAAGACAAGGAAAGAGAATAAAAATGGTAAGCTTACAAAGACTTGGATGAAGGAAATCGTGGCCTAAGAAAAGAAAATATTTCGCCATTGTATTTAAGAAGCTGAGTAAAATCACAACAAGCCTCAAACGTGGCCAACATTCGTTCTCGCAACCCCGCATTTATATGCTTTCCCTACAAATCACTGTTCTAATAAGCCACGAAAGAGTCGAAAGTGCTACAGGATTGTAACGCCTATGTTATACCTTCTAAAAGGGCAAGTGTCAATGGTGAAGCAAAAAAAGTGAACCGAAGTGCAGTATTGAAAATACCGCAAAAATCAATATAGCTCTGGCAGACGGGTTAATCACTCTACATTTTGTGCACCTCGACATCAGGCTTGGTCCTTATAAACTCAACACACAGAAGTTTAACGTTCTGGAAGAACATCGCTTAGAGGTACAGCATATTACGGAAGTTATATCTATCCGAAATACAGAAAGAGCTGCCAAGTGTCGTATGAGAATGCAAATGGCGATGAACCCAAACTAAGAAAATGTATATCCAAGTTGTATATCAGAAGTGAAATGATCAAGAAATACACGAACAGCGACAGAAACCTGATTTCCAAAACTATGTGACTGAGAATTTTTAACATTATAATGTACAGAAACTTACATATTTCGATTCGAATTTTGGTTACGTATTTAATTCATTTTGCACTGGCCGCAGATAGAATACGTAACACGTGAACACAGTCCTAATTTTTTACGTTATAACTGAAGAATAGAACCAACTAGATGCCACTTACTATGCCCATCATCAGGAGCTCGCGACTATAATGTTGATTACCACATTGGGCGTTTCGTTCTTGGTTTGCTGTAGGTTGGAGGTTAGGTGCAGTTAGGCTGCAGTAGTGTCCGGGGTGCAGCCCGGACACTATTCCAGCCTAAACACAACTCCTGATGATGGGCATAGTAGTGCCAGAAACATGCTGAATCTGTAAGAAATATAATAAAATAATAAATGGCATCTAGTTGGTTTTTATTCTTCAGTTATCACAATGATGCACGGTCCAAGAAACATCAAATTTTTACGTTATAGTCAGGTTGCTAAGTATTTGATCTTTGAACAATGTTGAAAACCTTCTGTTATGCAGCTTAATCTCGTAATCGTTAGAGAGGTGGAGTGCAGCCACAAATGGTAATGGGATACACTCATTTACCGCACAAATCGCACACAATGAATCTCGTAGGTGACGTGAAACAGGAGGTTTTAAAAAAGTACGGCAAACTTATCCTCTCTCTTGCTGCCTTTTCGTGTTAGGCAATTGATTGCCTATACGTCCTGAACGTCCTACAGCTCCCTGTTGCACTTTACTTTTTATCAGTTTTTGTCACGAACTTTCTGTCATTTTTATCCACCGAGTGTTTTATTCATTAAATTCTATATGCTGACATGTCAGCTGCGAGAGTAGCAAAAATATTGTAGTGTTACTTACACTTAAGTGTCCTGATGAGAGTCTAGTACAAGTATCTAATTTCGTTTGCTGTCTAATTTTATATCAGTAAACTTCTTTATTACCCTATCCCAATTTTCTTTCATTTACACACTTCTAAATCACACATTATTATCCTCAGAGTTCATTACAACGAAAGGTACTGAAATGATATAATACTGCTCACACATAAAGACATTTCTGAGAACACATATTCATACGCTGTTCTACCTGCATCACACACCACCGTCGTGCTGCGCTGTGATCGAGTGGGGCAAAAAATGTGGCACAGAAACAAAACAGAGGCAGATGGATCCATGCTCATTGCGAATAAATACGAAACTGCGCCGATCTCAGTGGCCGCTCGGCCTAAGGCGTGGGTCTATGGCCGCTCGCTTCTTGGGAATGCGAATTCGAATTCCGCCGGGAGCATGGATGTCTGTCTGTTGTGAGTGTTGTGTGTTGTCAGGTAGACTTCTCTGCGTCGGGCTGGTCACGCGTCCAGAGGAGTCCTACCGAGCGTAGTGTTTCTAAGTGTGATCGAGGAATCTCATACAGGAGGCCTACGCCCACTAGGACTATTAAGCCATGAGAAGAAAAGAAATATTGAATTGTTACCAGTTTAAAAAACGCTCTAAAAGTAGATAATATTTTCCTTACAAAACCTGTTGGCAATAGCCACGTAAAAATGTACAAAATAATTCCACACACATGTCATTTGTATTCACTTGCCGAAGTAATTCTGTGTGAGGCCCAAAGTTAGGTAATATATTATTACACTTTCTTTAAGTGCAATAATTCCCACACTCTTTAGAATGAAGATTAATTCATATAATCAGAAATGATTTCCTTTAAAGCTCACGTTTTTGCATGGTTAATTACTCATAGTGGCAGCCATTCAAGTGGCGAAGTTCGCAGATTATATTGCAAAAGTGCTGCCAGCCATGTTGGGAATAAAACCTCTGGATGAAGTATTGAATTCATCATTCCAAATAAGTGGGATTAACTGAATGTCAATAATTACATTCATTTTTAGAGCAAATATTCCATCGTTACAATTCAACCACCACCAACAAGTACAAACTTAACCATAAAACTTCGCCGAAAGTATAGACAGTTATTCATCGTAAATTACAAGTATTACGTGAACACAATTTTAGCAACAAAACATTTTATTGGTTTGTTTAAAATGTGTAATAAAACGCGGCACAAGCCGGGCGTTTCGTGCCTTAATGACACTACTTCAGATCTCCATTATCTTCAATGTAAAAGGAAGTGCAGGTGAAGGGTGAATAATCCATTAAGGTACGGTACAAAAACAGAATTTTATGGCTGTATATAGTGTAAGCTAATTAAACAAAGACATAAGCTTTAATGGTAGCAGAGGGCTACAAGCACAAAGCTAATGTGGTACTTGGTTTTGTAGACACAAGAGACACTCCTTGATATATTCCGGTGCGTTTCACATTACGACATTCTTACCGAGAAAGCTAATGTTGACAATAAAATATCAGACTTCTAATCCTTCAGCTTTCAGACAGCAGACGCAACTCCGAAAAGAGTGCGAAACCCAAAAGTAGTACATATTACTTTAAATCTGCGTTTAACACCTTCATGCACGCAAAATGGATTTGTTGGCCACGTTTGCAAATATAATAACTATAATAAATTCTAATAACTTCCCTTCACAACATTCATTATTTTTTAGTTTGAAGATGTACGTACGTACTTACGTGTGTATGTATGTATTTATTTACGTATGTATATGTCTGTATTTATGTATGTATATGTAGGTATGTGTGTATGTAGGTATGTATTATGTAAGTATGTATTTTTGTGTGTACTATATATTACTTTTATGTATTATGTACTTATGTCTGTGTGTGTGTGTATATATATACGTACGTAAGTACTTATGAGTGTATGCATGTATGCATGTGCATGTATATGTATATGTATGTATGTTTGTACGTACATAAGTACGTATGAATGTATGTGTGTATGCATGTATGTATGTATGTAGGTACGTGTGTGTATTATGTACGTAATTACATGAATGTATGTATGTACATAAGTATATATGTACGTACATATATATATGTATTTTTTTAAATTTATTTATTTAAGAATGTTCCATTACTGTGGAGTAATACTACATGCTTTAAATGTGCACATTGTAAAATACCCGTTTTAGTACAGGGAATGCCGTGACGAACCTCGAATCTGATTGCTGCATACCTTTTAGAATGACATTTATTTTACAAATAAAATAGTATTGTTTACAATTCTTCAAAGTTTATTGAATTAGAATATGTGAGGAACGCTTTCAAATATTTTGATGTTAACCCCTGTTTTTTGTGGGCCAATTCCCAGTCTTTAAAACCTTATTCCTTAGAAGTTCTCTTTATGTATGAATAAAGTGCATTGATAAATCAAATGGTCTATTGTTTGATCTCCATTTTTGCAAGAACATACTGCTTAGTCCCTTATCTTGAAGCAATGGAAGTAGGCTCTAGTTTCGCCGAGTCCTGTTACCATTGCCGCGAAGTTTGGTGTTACTTTTCTATTCATTTTAAGTCTTGGAAAGAACTGCTTCTTTATTTTTGTCTTCGTACATTCATTCCATTTTTTCTGCCATTTTTGTATTGATTCCTCTTCAATTTCACTTATCAAGAATCCCCTTAGGGATCTTGTTGTAGGAGATCGTAGCGTCCCTCTTTCGAGCTGCTTCTTTTGCTAGTTGATCGCTACTTCATTTCCGTATGTACCTACATTGGTCTTAAACCATTAGACTTCCATTGCCCAGTTGGCTGTCTCCAGAATTGATACTTCTTCCTAATTTCTTCAATGAGGAAGTTGTTGTTATTTATGTTATTCAGAGAGTCGATTGCTGTCCGTGAATATGGCTGCTGTGCGTGGTTCATTTTCAGTGATGTTTAATTTTTCTATTGCTTCTGGTTTTTTAACAATGGCAATTTGCTCAACTTGTTTGTTGGAACATTTCTTGTCCAGTTTGAATTTTAGTTGTGCAGCGAGTTCATTTCCAGCAAAGATTGCCACACCGGATCTAACCCCGTGCTCACTCTTGCTACCGTCTCTGTATAACTGGACTGTGCGTTCCTTGTTTTCTTTCTCTTCACTAATTTTAACCGCGTCTGCCGGGTGAGACCAATTATTAAGTTTACTTCTCTGTCAATTATTGTTTTTGGCTTCCTTTCTCTCTTTTTTTTTAAATTGTATAGTTTGACTGCCTATTCAGTTTTATTGATAATAGGGGCCAATCGTACCAAGATGCACAGTGTTTCGCTTGACGTTGTGCGGAAGGCTTTAGCAACTCTTAAGTGCATCAGTCTTTGCACTCTAATATACTTTTGTCTGTTGTATGCATATTTCATCGCTTCTATCCAAACTGGTGCTCCATATAGCAGGAAAGGTAGTACCGCTCCTTTGTATATCGTCTTCATCGCTTCATGTTTGAGTCCCCAAGATATTTAGCTGATTTGGATAAACTGTGGAATAGTTTAGTACTTTTTCAGTTGCGTAGCTTATATGTTCACTAAATTTAAATTTGTTATCTATAATTATTCCTAAATATTTCATTGTGTGTATGTATGTATGTAATTATGTATGTACGTATGTATGTATGTATTTATGTGAGAAAGTATGTATGTATGTATGCACGTATATAGGTAGGTAGGTAGGTATGTAATGTATGTGTATATGCATGCATATTTGTATGTATGTGTGTTTGTATGTATGTATGTATGTGTGTGTGTGTGTGTGTGTTCTGGTATGTATTTATGTGCATATGTAGGCAGACATGTAGGTTGGTATTTTTCGTGACGTTTATGCAGCTAATTTAATTTGAGGACTTGGCGACCGACAAACCCTTGTTCGATTCCCGGCAAGGGCTCAAGGCTCTTCTCTTCTCTCAGGTGTCCAGACCGACCCTGGAAACCACCCAGCTTCTTTAGAAGTCACCCATGGCCGTTTTCGGGTAGGTGAAGTGGCCATAGAGTGAAGCCGATCACTCACCTCTAATAAATTCCGAGGTTAGGAATGTGTCCGATTCTCAGCTAGTCAATAAATTTCTCGCATTTAGTGGAACCTGAAGGTTCATTATCGCGTTCACAAATGCCCGCCACGTGTCTCTACACAGAGCCAGATCAACCCAGTCCATGCCCCATTCCGACTCCTGAGATCCATTGTAATATTATTCTCCCATCGAGGCCTAGGTCTTCCAAGTGTTTCTTTCTCTCAGGTTTCCTCACCAAAACCCTGCATGCACCTTTCGTCTCCCCCATACGTTTACGTGCTACACGTCCCACATTCATGACGTACACAGGAACATTTTACTTTTTATATGGATGCGGTATTACAATTTACTATGCTTTTAATACATTAGTGTTTACACACTGCACCCGATATTGGTACAGATGATAAAAAGAGTCTGGCGTGCAAAAAGAACTACTGTGCTGCTTCCTAAGTTAGTAAGGAAAGTAATACTGAAATGATGTACGTTCATGGGTGCAAATGAAATATATGCATAATTATACATACAAAGAATACTTGCCACTTTATTATTTATTTCTTTTATGTCTTATTATCTCTTAAACGTAATCACTACACATACAACTTTTTTTGGAGCAATGGCAACGAAAAGCACTAACAACACATATTACCGTCATCGTCTCTGTTTACACATTGAAGAAATCACGAAAAGCCGATCGGATTGAATAAATTTGGCTGCTAACAAGTTGCACTATCAGTCTGCTGTGTTCCGTATGCCGTGTGTTAATTAGTTGCATAAAATATACTAAAATACGAAACAATGCATTTTGGTTTTGTGGATGTAGTTTTATTGCTCAGTAGTCACATCCATAAATCCAAAGTGCATTTGTTGGGTCTTGTAATGTGTTTGATGCGCATTACACTATTTTTATCACATATTCTCATTTTGGGTAATATTATACTTCAATAACGGAGACTCTATGTAATGATATACCTATTTTTTATACACATCCGGAATGTTAGTTGCATGCAATTCGCTATATACCGTTTCGAATGAAAGCTGTATAGGAAGTTGGGACAAGAAATGTAGGACAAACTATAAGTTTTGGGTCAATATTTTTAAATAAGCGCTATGAAGGGTTAGCGTCAAGTACCTAAGATGTTGTAGCCTTAATACTTACCATTGATATGACAGAGTGGGGAGATAAAATATTTTCTGTCTGTGGCTCTACACAAAGTTCAAATAAAAAATGTTCAACTCAACGTGTTACATTTTAATAAAAATGATATTTTATGTTTATGTTGCACTAATGACATTTTACAGTACTTCCTTTTATAAGAGTTATGTAGACACTGACAGTAAAAAAATAATGCGTCTATTACACTGATACGAATTTCAGACGCCCGATATCAAACTCGGAAGACACATCTTGAGTCGCTTGGCAGCAGAAATACGTGTGTGGGCTGCCTAACATGTACCAAGTTACATCTGTTTGTTACTGCATCAATTACTAACAACAATTATGTGATATTGTAGGAAATCCTTCAGGGTTAAGGAACAAACTGTCGTTTAACGGAATGAGACAGCTCTGTAGTTGAATCAGACAAGAAACAACGAGGTAGAGAGAAACCTGCTTTGGCATCCGAGCTGTAGCAAAACAAGAGTGTTGCCATTGAGTATTAAGTTAACTTAACACCCTGAAGTTTTAGTGTCTGACAAGTGTACGTCAGAAACGTGATGGCCAGGAATACGGCACGAAGATAAGGTTCCTTTGATCAGTGCGACAGAGGCTACGGGCGGAACATTCTGTAACACCTGCAAATGCAAACTCGAGTATTGAATATGCGCACTGTAACCAGTCCGGCGCAACAAACATAAAGGAGGTCTGTGTTAAACAAATTCAATTTCCGAAACCAGTAACTCAGCACGTGGTTCTGAATTCGAAAGTTGCATTTGTCAAACTTTCCGTCAAACGTCGCAGAATCTTACAGACCTGTATTCAAAATTCATGTTCCGTAAGAGGTACGTAGTTTCATTGGCCGTATCGAAAAGACACCGCGATTCTCCGGTGAAAATTTTCGTCAATCCAGCTGCTGAATTAATGTAACAATCAGGAAGAGTTCCATAAAAAGCGTATTATTTCTTGACTGGCTGAACGACTGTCGGTTCATCAACAAGGGTTCTGGATTTCGAATTTATTCATATGATTCTCTGATACCACAATGAATTAGCAGCAGAGTATTCATTTTACTACAATGTATACCATATATAGTGTTTGGAAGGTGTCATTTACGAAGGATTACCTGTACAATTAATGTCATGTAAATATTAACAATGTAACGAAAATTCAATACGTGGCTGATTATAATATTTTGTGCACATATAGTATCTGTTAACGAGACGTCAGTTTTATATATTATGAAATTTCGCCCCTGCAAATGTATTATGTCCTGAAATTAAATACCCCAGTCTCCTAGAATAAAACGACTTGTACATTGCTAAATGTTCACAGGCATTTCAGAAGAGCTTACTCCCTAAGTAGTCCAATTAGAGTGTCTGTATACATATTGACTGCTATTATACCAGGGAAAATAATCCCTCTGACAGAGTGTATTGAAAAGAAAGATGTATTTTAGGCTTTTAAATTTTTTCTGAGGCAACTTGTAATGAAACAAATATTATTTTGTGGAAACTATGTCGAATCAGTAATTTAAGAAAAAGGAATTTTAAAGTCGTCAACCAGAAAATTATCTAGACCAAGGAATATTTATAAAGTCGTAGTTTTTTTAAAACGTTCGATGAACCAGGAAGGCATCCATCGGTCAGATGATAGCGTAATGATCCACGAAGTATAAAAATGCTGACCTTGAATTCTACTCTTTAAAAAGTCTTTTAAAACACCCAGATTTAGAACACGACACTTTAGAACACAGTTGTGTTACACAATTGGCAACCATCGTTTTTAGGGCAAAGGGCCACGCAGGTTATTGTGGGTTCGTTCGTGGGCCGCACGTGGGCAGAACAACAACTGGTATACCCAGCAACCTAAATCGCTGTGCTGTTTCTAAAGCATACAGATAAATTACAAATGTGACCGGACCCCATAATACGACCTGGCGTGCCGCGGGTAAGAGACCCATGTGCTAGAAGAATCTGCAATGATGAATGTTGCGATTTTTAGGCGCGTTCGCAAAATTGCGAAAAGCGACTGTTGGTTAAGTCCTGTCCGTCTCTCCGTCCGTATGAAACTATTCTGCTCCCACAACATGGATTTCCATCAAATTTTGTATTTGAGTATTTTTCGAAACTCCTTTAAAAAAATCCAAGTTCCCTTACAATCTGACACGAATAATGGGTACTTTACATGACATCCTGTGTACATTTATAATTATATCCCGTTCAACTTTTCTCAGAATGAGAAATGTATTAGACCAAAGTTGTAGAGAAAATCAAAACACATTTTATGTTCAGAAACTCTACCGAAATTCATGCGGTTTATGAGATAATGTGGAAAAATATGGTACAACCAAACAGGCCAAAGGTGCCAATATAATATGGCGCATGCGCAATTCATGCTGAATGATTACGGGTAAAGACACAGAATATATTATACTTGTTACTTTTCCACGAGAACAATGGTAACGCAAAGGCTCCTTAAGTTACGTTCACAAATACAATTCCTTTCTTTATAAACTTGAATTTCTATCACAGTCGAGAATCCATCATCAACGCTATGGTGAAAATGCAGTGCCGAATTCGATAGTCATGCATCATATTCGTCGCAGATAGAGTCAATATTGTTTAAAGTCTATTCTAAAATAGCTGATCGTCCATAGCTGAGACAGATTACTCTGGTGCAAAGTAATGAGTCTAGCATCTGAGTTATCCAGATGGTAAGAAAAGCACTGGTGAAACTTAGGAAAATTCCAGAATTATTTCAACTGAATGGAAGACATTACCTATTTTTATTGTTACACCGTGCATGTTGTCGAGTTACTCAATTATTACACCAACCACTGCACATACATAAAATTTATATATTAAAACATTAAAAACGCTCCGACATGTTTCGGTCCTAAGACCATCATCAGGGAGCTATATCGTCCTTGCTAAAGTCACACTATAAATAGTCACAGGTTAATTTCGTTGTACAAGATGGGTGTTGAGGCAGCATGCCGTGTTGTGTAATGTTATGTTGCGAAGAGTGCCCTGCTACGGATGTGCATTCTGTGCTTCGTTGTTTCGTCCTGGTGTTTTGACGCAAAACTTGTAGTGGTGACAGTTATACTAAGGAACGCTAGGTCCTGCTGCATTTCAGGGAATTATCCTGCGAATGCCGTTACGACCGAGACAGGTGTAGAGGCGTCCTCACTATAGGCTTGGATAGTTCAGTATCGGAATTACATAACATAGACCCATTTGCTGGGATAGCGTAGTTAGTACAGCGGCTGGCTACGGATTCGAAGATGGAGTGGTAGAATCCGCGCGGGGCGGGGGGGGCGAAATTTTCCGAACCCGTCAAGAGAGACCCTGGGGCCCACGCAGCTTCCTGTACAATGGGCACAGGGCCTCTTTCCCGGGGGTAAAGCTATTGGGGCGTGGCGTTGAACACCCACCTCTACCTAGCACCGAGGTTAAAGAAAGAGTAGAGCTATAACTCTACTCCTTCATGGCCTGTTTTAGAATGAACTTTTGCCTATTAGCTGAGAAAAAGAAATAGAAGCAGCTTTCATTAATAAAAACTTTCGGCTCGGTCAAGCTATCACAGCGCCACTCTCGGCTCCGTCAGACAGGTGAGTCCTGACTGACGCCCGGCAGTGTTTGTTTCCAAATCCAACTTCCCAACATTACCAGTAACAAACAAGGCTTCACTTTCTTTGCTTGTAACTGCATCACACACACACACACACAAACAAATATATTTTATCACTCCAGATAACATTCTGAAAATACCAATTTCCAATCAAAGAAAACAAAATCTAACTAACAAGATTTTTTATAGATTATTCCGTACTATACAGATCTTGGATAGGCAGATATAAATTAAATTCCGTACTATACAGATCTTGGATAGGCAGATATAAATTAAATTTGCACGTGCCTTCAATGTTTAACGGCTGGAAAGCAAGTTTTCGTGCAGCCACTTCTATTACGGCAGTACAAAGGAGATTATCTTCGGGAGGCGTTCGACTCAAACAGACCAGAAGAAAGAATATGCCATATTGTTTGTGAACCAAATGTAATCTTAGCAATTTCTAATTTCAAATGATGCGCCCTTATTGTCATACAGCAAGACATTTAACATTAGCTACTGCCCCTGGTACACTTTCAGTCTCCATACTGATCATATATATATCGTTTATCTGTCCCTCCGAAACACTGAATCGCCTAGTCTGGAATTATTCTATACCTGAAATCACTGAAAGAAAATTAATTATACATTTTCAACATTCAGTTATAGGAGAATGTCCGGCAGCATCGGATCTTTTTTTCCAAAAAACAAAACTTTTATTTTAACATTACTTAATATCTGTGCTTATCGCCGCACCTCTAAGCCTGTGAAATTCATGAAAAGCGTTAATAAAAGTAACTGAATGGGCAAAGTCAGTTGAATTAAAAACAAACAAGACATGAAATTGAAAATAAACAAAACGTTAAATGTCAGTTGTTGTTTCCATGATTCATTCTCGGACGGCAGCCCAAGACAGAACAAACTGGATTCTCCTCATCATTCAAAACCCGCACACATTCACACACATCGCATTTACAGAACTCACAGGCATAATTATCATCAAGTCCTTCAAGGTCCGCACTTTTTTCTTGCTCCCACACATTCTATCCAGCCCGCAGTGAATGACTTTCCGCTTCTGAAGCTCAGTATCTTTTGCCCTTGTCGCAGTTTCTCCTTCCATGAGCAGTTTCATTTTACATTATTTTTCCTTATCGGCAGGCTGCTTCTTCGTTTACCTGTTTTGATGTTTTTTGGACTTCGTTGGCTTGTTCCTTCTCCAACTCATTCTTGAGAGGACTCGAGGTAAATATTTCACTTCCAACGCTGCCTTTTTTTGCGGTTCCTTCAAACTACTTGCCTTCAGGAAGTGGTGATTTTTTTCAAAACTTCTGCCATGTGATATTCACTGTTTGTTGAAGGCACGAGAATGTCAGTCATTTCGTCTTCAGCAATACTATCCTTGCAAGCTGCGGACAGTACGTGAATTTAGTAGGCAGCTGTTCTCATAGTACTTGCGGTTTCTGCATTCCACGGCATAATTGAGGGTGCTTCTACATGAACTGATGATAAAATATTTTCCAGCAGACTCATTTTCATTATTAAGAGTACGAAGGATACACGCTTCTGGGACCAAGTCATTTTCATATTTCAAGAACTCCTTTCTTCACAGCGGAATTACACAGCTACACAATTCTTAACATGGCCGACCAAATACGCCTCCATTTCTGCCGAGAAAATATTTTATTATATGCCCAAATATGATTTAAATTTTGATTTACTTCCCTTTATTGTTCTTGTCACGCTATCCTTGAAGTGAAAATTTCGGCACATTAAGAAGATTGAGCGGCTTCTAGCATGCACATTGTCCTCCAAATTAAATTAATTTCTATGTATTTTGCGTAAAGTCTCCCCCTCCCTCCACCTTCTTCCAGTATTTTTACCTTTGAATTTTGGCACTCTGAAAATTTACGGTTAATCTGAAATATGGTAAAAATAACGTAAAACATCCGAGGCTATCATCATTATGGTTTTCCGGGGGGGTACGATCTCGTAAACCTTATGAAAATGCGGCTTACTTAAAAAGAAATGTTTGAAATACATAGGGGAAGATAACGTATTTCCTTGAGTGTATATAGAACTCGGTAAATAAGAATTTACGATGCTTACGCATTTCGAACGCAGAAAGTTATGAAACTTTAGGTAGTTACCATCAGACACGCCTGAAACAAAACTATAAACTAAACAGCCTCACAAATATATACTGCTCACAGTGTGACTGGTGCTCCTTCACACACACACACACAAACACACACACACAAAAATAAACACACACACACACACTACACACTACACACACACACACACACACAAACATACACACACACACACACACCA
>Ga0123352_10000903_pt1 | contig 37738 bp, 21 predicted proteins | sample TergutLab28metaG_FD_89700 | JGI IMG/M metagenome (GOLD analysis project Ga0123352, IMG submission 89700) | Labiotermes labralis P1 segment gut microbial communities from Petit-Saut dam, French Guiana - Lab288 P1 | ecosystem: Host-associated > Arthropoda: Insects > Digestive system > Gut ... | reverse complement strand
GGATACCACACCACCACAACGCAACACCAACACACATCGAACCAGAACCATACAACCCATGCAATAACTCATCAAATAAGTCGCAAGCTCCTGAGGATGGATGTATTAACATCCGAAACATGTCGAGCATTAAATAATAAAATAATAAAGCAAGTGACATCAAGTTGGTCTCTCTTTATTCAATTGGAAATTGATATACGCCAATGGTCGCAGCACTGTTTTTTTCTAAATGTATAATGTAAAAGCGATGGTAAACTTCGTGTATCTACACAAAATTCCATGAATGATACTGTGCCAGATGCAATTTTAAGAAAATACGGGGTTTTCAAATTATGACGCTGTGAGCATACTTGCAAAAGCGAGCCCGCCAAAACTACTGAAATGTTTACGCTGAGCTTACGCAGCGCCATATAACGAAAAGCCGGTACTTCGTTACTTGCTGCTGTACTCAATTGTGAGTTTTTGTAGTTCTTTGATACCTACTGAGATAGATGCTAGGTGGACCTAAAAGTCGTTGCTGTGGACAAAAATGATGTCAATACCACTGGCGGAAATCCTTCACCTGTTATCCAATCCTTAGTTTTTCACTCTACTACAACCATATCAAATATGGAAATGGTACTGATTTTGATAAACATTTTAAAATATTTTCATGCATGTTGTAGCAATACTTAATAGGCATGCCGAATGACAATATTTTATGATCGTGTAAGTGCCATAATGAATGTAATGTCTTTAGTGTATTTTAAATCGGTTGTGAAATATATCCCTTACGATGATTCAGCACCGGAATCGAAACATGGATGGTTTCTTTTTACAGTGTTAACAGATAACTGAACTGCGTGCCTTTGATTGTACCTACTGTATTGATCCATACATGCACTCGGAAGTATGAATACGGCGACGACTGGGTTGCAGTCAGTCCTCTGATTTATGAACTGCATCGTTTCCTACTTGTGAACCTCATACATAATGTGCCAATAATTCTAACCGCAAGACATTAATAGTGGAAAAAGAAGGGACAGGAAATGTAAAGAAGAATCAAAATATGTGGCTAAAATACCAAGGGTGCCAGGAGGGGTGGCTTCATGGTCGCTCTGGGAAAGAAATGGAGGCTCCCGTCGGATAGAAGTTTGGGTGGGTCGTTCGAAAATTTAGCACTTTGTCGTGAGGTACCGCGCTTCCATGCCAGTGGTCTGTCGTACTACTGCAAACTTAATGTTCACAGCGAAATGTTCAAAGGAAAATACGTCATTGGCTCAAGTAGGTATTTCCAGAAGTAATCAAGATGTGTGTAAATTATATTTATCAGTTGAGTCAAACTGTATGTAAGATTGCATCCGCTAACACCATGTTTTCACAGAACGCAGTCTCTAATTTGAGAATATGTACCCTTGTCATTCAGCATGATTTCGAACAGTAAATAAACTAGAGTTATTCAGTCTGAATGAAAGTAGTTTACTTAGTAATAAATACAACGGGATGATTTCCATAAAGTTTTCAAATAATAATTTGTTTGCCGTGATTTCAGGCTGTTGCCGCGGTGTCAACGGACTGTTTGACCCTTGAATATGAAACCGACGGGCTGTTTCGAAACGTCGGTAACTACCAATCTAAGCTGCGCGAAATTCGTATTGGGACTTAACAGCATGTGCCCTAAAGGCGTTTTATTCTTAAGATAGTGTCATTTTAATGTTGTCTGGCTTCGCAAACACCGTAAATATTATTTTTGGGGACCGAACACATACGGCGCGGGAATAAAATTATTTTTGTGTAAAAATGACACTGTGCGTTTATGCAAATACTAATATTATTGCTAGCATAAAGTTAATAAATGCACTTTAAATAATAGTCCTAAGTCGCAAACAACTGAAAGCAATATAGATAATGGAAACAACGTAAGACCTAAAGCTACTAAACATTTCAGTACAAAAAGACGGAATAACTGAAATCTAAAAATTAATGACCTTGAAATTAACAGTAAGACAAAAAATATCAGAGACTCGTATAGGGGCATCAATGACTCTAAGAAGGGTTACTAGCCTAGAACTACTATCGTAAAAGATGCTTCGGTCATGTGGTTACAGACGCTCACAGTATTTTGGTTAGGTTTAAGTATCACTTAACTCAGCTACTGAATGCGAACGGAGTTAATATCAGACAGCAGAGCCACTGGTTCGTGAGCCCATTGCCCTTCAGGTTGAGATGGCTATGAAAAGCAAACAAAACAGGCAATATACTACTTATACCGTAACAACGAGGCGCGTTCGTGCAACCACTATTGCAATGGCAAAACAATACGTATTACATATTCTGAGTGTGGGTTTGTAGTCTTTGGTATCCAGGATGCAACGCGCATGCGCCATATTATCATCCATGGACTGTTCGACACAACAAAGTTTTTCCACATTATCTCATAACAGGCACGATTTTCGAAATAAAAAAAGAAGGCATTTAACATAAAATGTGTGTTGTAATCTTCTCTTCAAATTTGTCTGAAACTTTTCCATTCTAAGAAGAACTGAGCGAGATTTGATAAAAAATATAAGTTGGTTTTCATACATATACCCGTTATTCTTACCAAATTTAAAAGAAATTTGAACTTGCTCGACAGGTTTTCGAAATACCCTCAAATACCAAATTTAATGAAAATCAGTCCAGTGGAAGCCGAGATGTTCCATAAGGATGGACGGACGGACAAACAGAAATGACTAGGATAATAGCCTTTTTCGCAATTTTGCGAAGCCGCCTAACGTGATACACATCTCCTGGTAATGATCAAATTCCAGTAGAACTGATTAAAGCAGGAGTTAGGACGATTCATTCTGAGATCCATAAAGTTATTAATTATATTTGGAATAATCAGAAATTGCCAGAACAATGAAAGGAGTAGATCATGTACCTATTTATCAGAAGCGTGATAAAACAGATTATAGTAATCACAGCGGCATATCATTTCTGTCAACTATACACATAATTTTACCCACCATCCTACTGTCAAGGGTTAACTCCATACGCGGAGAAAATTATTGGGGATCATCAGTGTGGATTTCGACGTAACACGTCAACTAATAATCATGTATTATGTATTCCTGAAGTACTTTAGAAAAAATGGGAATAAAATGAGGCAGTGTATCAGTTTGTAATAGGCTTCAAGAAAGCCCATGATTCAGTCAGGAAGGAGGTCTGGTATAATATTCTCATTGAGTTTGGTATCCCCATGAAACTGGTAAGGCTAACGTAAATGTGTCTGAATGAAACCTGGCGGAGTCCGGGTAGGCAAACATTTGTTTTACATGTTTTCTGTTAAGAATGGCTTGAAACAAGGAGACGCTGTATTGTAATTGCTTGTAAACTTTGCTTTAGAATATGCCAATAGGAGTGTTCAGATAAGCCAGGAGGGTTTGAAATTAAACGGTAGAATAAACATCAGCTTCTGGTTTATGCTGAAGATTTTAATATACCGGACGGAAGCGTAACATACTATAAAGATAAACACAGAAACTTTATTAGTTGCTAGAAATGAGGTTGGTCTACTAGTAAATGCTGAGACAACTGAGTGCTTTTTTGTGTATGGTTATCAAAACGCTGGACACCATCACATTATAAAGACTGATAATAAATCATTTGAAAGGGTGCAACAGTTCAAATCTTCGGGAACCACCCTAACTAATCAAAATCCTATTCAAGAGAAAATTAAGGGCAGGTTGAAGTCAAGCAATGCTTCTTATAATTCCGTACAGAAACTCTCGCCTTCCCATTTGCTATTCAAAAATATAAAGATTAATATACACAGAACTATTATTTTGCCTATTGTTTTGTATGGGTGTGAAACTTGGTCGCTCACATTGATGCAGGAATGTAGTCTGAGGGTGTATAAGAATGGGTTGCAGAGGATATTTGGGCCTAAGACGGATGAGGTAATAGGGGAGTGGAGAAGACTACATAACGGGGAGCTTAATGATCTGTATTCCTCACCAAATATTATTCGGGTGATTAAATCAAGAAGAATGAGATGAGCTGGGTTAGTAGCACGTATAGGGGACAGAAGAGGTGCTACAGGGTTTTGGTGGGGAAACCTGAGGAATGGAGGCCACCTGGAGACGCAGGCATAGATGGAAGTGTAATATTACAATGGATCTTCAAGAAGTGGGATGGGGGACATGGACTGCATTTTTCTGGCTCGGAGTAGGAAAAGGTGGCAGGCTTTTGTGGATACTGTAATGAACCTTCGGGTTCCATAAAATGCCTGTAATTTCTTGACTTGCTCAGAACCTGTTAGTTTATCAAGGAGAACTCTGCTACCTGTAGTTAGTGAGCTAAATCACAACGGGAGAAATTGTCCTGTCTTTGACAATTTCTTGCACACATACATGCCTAAATACATACATACATACATATTACTTGCAGGCATACATACATACGTACATACATACACACGAGTCCTCTACTATTTGTACAAAATTAATTTGCGAAATACTTTCTAAAGCCGACTAATCTACAGTAAAAATGTATTCTGCAATACAACAACCCAACCGAAGTTTTGTGTTGTGCCAAATTCAGACTTGACTATACTGTACAATCATTCCAACTTTTCCCTCACAAAGTTCGTACTAACAAATAACGATTCGTAATTGCGTAAATCAGTGTGTTTAAGACATTTAGTTACTTTTCCAAATATATCCATCAAGCAGGAGCACACGAACTTCAAACAAGTTGGTAATTAAGTTAATCTTACTGACTGTGCCTGGAATAGGCTTGTGTGATCTTTGTGTATGATATTCTAGTTACACCCACCAACAACAATGAAATTTGTGTTTAGAAGACTCAACTATAAAGGTAGGAATAGTTTCAGTTACACCAAAGCTCAAACACAATACAAGGTTCAACGCATCCTCGTAGTACATTCTGGTGTAGTTATTATGTTGTCCGTACCACACAGACACATGAAGAGTGATTAAACATGTCTACGTTATTTAAATTCAAATATGGTTCAAACTGCATGTTAACAGAAATCTGCCCGAGTTGGGTTTGCTATTAAAAATTACAGCTCGTGCTTCCTCACACTTTGTCAGTCTTCGGTTATAAAGTACAAAACTATATCCATTGTTCAAAAGTCTCAGTAGGACACACACACACAAAACTGAATCCGGCCAACTAAAGAAGAAACGCGAATGAGAAAACAGCGTCTGTTTCCTTCAGTCGTCCGTAAAGAACGGAGCAAGAACAGAAATTAGTTAGACCACTCTGCAGTTCACACACCTATCGACATGCCCTTAAGGCACTCTGCAGTCTCCACCTGAACCACCGGCCAAACAATATTCCTCCTTTCCTCTCGCCGTAATACAAGCCCATTATCTTGCTTGCAGCCAGCCAACGTCCGACGGACGGTTCATCAGAGAGGGTCCAACTAATGACGCCAAATTACTAGCCGGGTCAACAATTAATTACCAGGTTGCATGCAGCAGGAGAAAGAGTAGTGGTCTGACGGCTGCCTCTAATAATCTACCACCCTCTGTCCGTCCGCCCGCCCGCCCGTCCGTCCGTCCGTCCGTCTCCTTGAACAACAGCAGGAACCAAAGGCTACAGACTGTGGCTCAGGCAGTCGAACAGTCGAGGTCCACGTAACACCACAGTGTAATGAACCACTTGGCAGCGTTTGAGTAAATCATGGCCACGTGTACTGAAAAATCGGATATTTTGGAACAGTAAAACGTGCTAGGAACTGAAGAAAGGCATCTTGTCCCTCCCCTAAAAACCATGATGAAGAAGAAGTCTAAAAAATATTGACACACTATTTTATATACATAATATGCATACGATCTTGAAGGTTAATAAGCGGGAAAAGAAGAGCTATAAAATGTACCTCAGGGCAACAGATGGTTTTTTTTTTATCTTGTCGTATATTTAGGCGAAACATTCGTCCCTCTTTTTCTATAAAAATGAGGGTACGAAATACATTACAAAATGAAGTTGAAAGTAAAAGTGTTGAAACAGAGGTTTAAGCGGCCACAGGTTACAATGTCGGTGCCGAAAACATTCAGTGCAGGAGTAAAATATATACCCTGTGCAACTAAACCTTCTATTGATGTTTGTGTACTGTATTTACCATGTTAAAATTACACGTGAAGCTATATTAATATGCATTTATACGCAGGAGAAACAGAATATTGGAATTTTGCGTTACGTTCCATAATGTTTTAGTTCCGGCTCTGGTCTCACCTATCAGTATTAAGTATTTCTTGAACTTCATTCGGTAACGTAAAATTATCTGTGCACTTTACTAAGGACCACCCCATAAAGACATAAGGGATAGCTGAGGTATAAACCCGCGCCTTCTTATCTCGGCAGTAGACGCAGATGAGCTTCAAGACACCACCGCCTTAACCCCGGTGTACATTGCAAAGGAGTTGTTTAGGGCCCAGAACCGATGTGGACGCTTTAGAAATGACAAAAATTTTCCTGCCCCTACCGGAAATACAATCACAATTCTCCCGTCCCCAGGTCGTTCAGCCTAGTCGCCATACCGTCTGCGCTATCCGGGTTTGAACTTTACGAGGTAGGTTGCTTATTATACGAACTTCTGAAGCACTTGCTACACAGTCGTCCTATTCGCATTTCCTTTTAGCTTGTCAATTTCATTTATGTAGGCGTTTTTACATATTACAGTGTTAAGAGGATCTCTTTGCCATCACGGGGTGGCTCATCCTCAGGATACTTCTGAGGATGTGGCCTACAGCCATGGAGGGTAGCTATGGAAATACTGAGCGAACAGCCAATATGGGGTGATTCAACTTGAGAAGTGGGTCAGTGTAAAAAACCCTCATAGTCAGAAACTAACATGAGGCCTACGAAATGTTCCGCAGGAGGACTTTGCCGAATTCTCAGAAATAACCTACGAAATGGACGCGACAATTCAGTCTAGGAAAACGAGGTAGCGGTAAGTTCAGAAAACCTTCATAGTGAGGGGCTACATAAATCTTCATTTCCATAATTTATCCTCAGCATGACCCAATCAAGGAGATGAGATGGGCGGGGCCTAACCACGAACATAAAATTTCAGTCGCAAAACCGAAAGGGCAGAGATTACATGACCGAACGAGCCGTACAGTGGACGATAATAAAATGGTTCTTAGAGAAGACGGGGACAGGACTAATCTGGCTTAGGCTGACAGGTTGCGTACACAGCAATGGGTAGTCGGGTTCCATCAAAGGAAGGTAATTTCTTGACTAACTGGAAGGCTGGGAGACTTGCTTCTCAAGAAGGACATGGCTCCGCGCAGTTCCTTTCATATTCTGTCTTGGAAAAATCTCTCCAAGCCTTATTTCCACTTAATACTTCGTTTTTTATCATCTACAAATAAGGTATACGGTCTGCAGTTCTAAAGTTGATGCTTATTTCTTTGAAAATTACAGACTGTTGTTGGAAAGATAAATTCCCAGCCTCCGTATCATGCAGTCAACTCCAGGGTGTCCATGTCTCAGCCCATCAATTTCCTGGGATCTCCAATAAATACAATAACAGATCTATTAAACCACAGCAGTATCGGTATGTCCCTCAGGAAAGACGAAATCACATAGCAAAGACAAACGCAAAACTTTCAAATGAAAGAACAGGCCTAAATTAAAATCCCATGGAAACGAAGTATTAGAACTTTGTATCAGGCAGGCCGCTTAAAGAGAATCTTTTCACTTTGTCTCTAAAAAGGAATATAGGTTCATTTTCGTAGCATGTGGAATGGATGGCTCATTTCGCGGAATAAGTGTAAAATGATTTGATATTCACTTAGTCTGCAGGCTTATTTCGGTATGTAGGACTAGAATTTACGAAGCGGCGTCATGGTGGTAATTAAGGAACAGAAATAAAATGAAAACGATTTTCCTATTAGCTTACTATTGCAACATTTTTAGAGCAATTAATGAAAAAAGGGAGCATCAACAGATTACATTCATTAACGAATGATTGATTGTCACATTATTTAAAAAGACCGCTTAAATTTCACTTACTATATCTGCAGCGTAGAATGATATGATAGGGGGAATACAATCGCGCATGGCGAGAATGTAGGGATTTGGTAGGCGGTAGTCATGGTCTCTCTGAATATGTCATCCTATCATTCGTCTTGTGGGACTGGAACAAACTCAATTCAGGATAAAAGGACATCCCACTGAGATGAAAACTTGTGGATCCAAAATGAAAATTTAGAGCAATACTGCCTAACTAGCCCGCTCGGCCCCATTGGGCTAAAACTGCAGCACATCTCATTCATGACATAAATAAATCTGCTAGCTCTTTATACTTCTGACCTGTCAACCCCGCAGAGTTATACTAGAGAAACATTTAATTTCAATCAAACTAATCACGTGTTTCTTGTGGCGTGGTAGAACAAGGAACGTATTCACGTGTGCAAGGTTTGTTTGGTATTGCTTTTCTTCCTCTTAGCCACCCTCGCCATCATCAGAAGAGCGAAATATTTCTGCAGCATTTCTCGGTATACGTGCCCTTTTATTATATTAACTTATAATATCGTATCTCTCCCAACTTCATTCCCCCACTCCCACCCCCCTCCCGCCTTTTTAGTTGGCTCGTCTCGAAGCAGCATCATCCATCTGACCGTTCTTCTTCTGATCCGAACACAATACAACCAACATAATGGACTCTTAATAACAAGAAAAGACGAGAGAGATTTTTAGAGCCAATAACAATCATTCATGATATTATTTTCCTTCCACTCGATTCAACTCTCGGAAGAAAATTCTCTTCCAGTTTCTCTTGTGCAAACTTTCTTCTAATTTCTTCTCGAGATCTGAAAAATGAACTACGTTCTCTGCTACCCTTCCTTCCTTTATCATCGTCCCCTGTACAGTCTTTGTCACCTGAATTCTCAGAACTTCATCATTTTTATTCTACATACCAACGTGTAACTTAAAAGTGCCTGAATTTTTTTTATTTTGTCAGAAAATATATTAAACAGTAAGACCTGTTTCGGTTGTTATAAACGCTACACAACTTTTCCACCAGATTAAAACGGATACTGAGAAAACGTAGTTTTATAATAAAAAATCAGCCTTATAAAGTGTGAATATGTATGCATTTTTCCACTACAGGTTTTACAAAAAAGTCAATTTTGGTTAACATTATATAATGGCCATTCAATTACGGATCTTACGTCTTCTTTCAATACATACTTGTAACAATACTGACACAGTATTAGCACCAATAAATGTACAGTACTGAAATTTGTACGACGAATTAGGCCTCTAGTTTTGTTGACGCATTTTCTGTGTAAAATTGCAAGTATTGACACAAGAGCAGGAACCGCGGTCTTGTGTCCTGCTGTTGGCGCAGTCGCCACCGAATCAGTGCGGCCGAACATGAGAAATGCAATAAAATGTTTAAAGAATATTCACATATTACAACTCGTTATGTATTTCAACATATCGACTTGACTGTTGCGGGACCCTGCGAGTTCCTTGTGCATGCTAACACAAAATTATGGTAGGAAGGGTCAACTCAAATCATTTGCTTGAAGATTTCATAAGCATCAAATTTAACCCGGATGGACTGAATGATTTGAGCAGTTTGGTACCAAAACAGCCCTTCCTCTGACATGGTAATTTCGAGTTATGGCCAAACATCCTTTCTGAATAAAAATCGATATGTCTAGCATGTGAGACTGGCTAGCATATTGACAGTTTCATGCCCAACTGTCATAACATGTCACTGTTTGTGTGACTGACTTTATACTTTCAGAACTTCTGTGCAACATTACATACGAACGGAATATTTGACAAGAAATAACAAGTAAGGAAAATATGAGGATATGAAATAATTTTATGAAAACCTGATTAAGATTACACCCAATAACTTGTAGAACATATTTTATTATCAGAGGAATAATGTATAAGTTACATAAATTTCAAGTTGTCCTGTTTTTCTTCGTTACAAAAAAAGGGGGGGGGTGTATGCTCATAAGATTATGCTAAATTGCGTGCGCGCGCGCGCGCGCGCGCGTGTGTGTGTGTGTCTACCTTCACAATTTTAAGTTTTGAAGTAGTAAACCGATTTCCACAGAATTTGTCATGAATGTTATGTCCTTTGAGGCCATCCCAACGCCGTACTTTCGCCTTTCTACAGTCATTAATAACAACTTGTTGGACACATAAAGCTGTGGGGCGTTCAGCAACATTTGGTCAACCATACTTTATGCTAATAAATTTTGAGAAACAGGCAACTTCATTTAGGTAATGTTTTTGTTTAACGTAATAAAAACATGGCGGCTGTGCGAATATAAACTTAGCTTTCGTTTTCATGGCAATACCTAATAGACGACTGGAGACAGTGAAATTTGGTACGCACTCCAGCACAAACGTACTGACGAACAATTATAAATATCGGAACTATACGAAACTATGATAATATTCAAGCAAAATTAACTTTTCGCAGAATGTTTAGAGGCAGTATGATAGGTTTTCCAAGCAACACGAATTTGTAAATCCTTAAACCAATCTCATCGTGCAACCAGAACATACACTGACGTTATAAAGCGGACTGTCAGTACCACTCAAGCTTTCACAGTTGAGATTAAAATACCAGCAATGAATGATGGAAAAGAAGAACACACACTCAAACGAGTACGACAAACGTATTAACTGCTACTTTTAAACATTTACACGAGTATGCCGTCTCAATCGCAAATGAAATTTCGTGTCACCGATGCACCCCCCTCCGCCCCCCCAAAAAAAGCAACGAAGAAAAAGAAGAACAAGAAGAACAAGAGGAAATTCTAAGTAAATGTTCAATTTTTATGCTTGAGTGAATTAGGCCTACTTCGTAGTTGGTATAATGGATTGAGTGATCAGGAAGTTCAAGTGTTGGAGGCTTAGTGTTTGTTATAACTGAACAAAGAAAGGAACTTGATGTTCAGGTAATGAGACACAAGTTCTGTAACTCCTGTAACTTCTGCGTTACTGCCACAGTGCCGAGTGGTTTGTTATTCATTTTCCTCTGCGACCACAAGCAATCCGAAGACCGCTAAATCCGTTTCATTAACTCCTGTTTATTGTGACAAAATGCAAAGCGTAAAACTCTCAGTACCGAGTTGTATTGCAGTATGAAGCCATTAAGTATCATATTTAAAAAGTCAAAAAAGGAGCGGGAAGAATGCAACTTTTTGTAGACTTGCGAGGCAACATTGACTGCAAACTGCAGCAGAGGTAAGAGTAGGTACACAGGCAACAGGACTTAGGGGAAATAAAGTCAGCGGAAAATGTTAGGCATTACCTAGCAAGAAATCCATGATTTATATTCCACCCCCCCCCCCTTATTTTGTTACGATACAGATGTCAAGGAGTGAAAGTGGGCTGAATATGCTTCTCGTGTAATAAGGGAAACAAGACAAGCACACCAAATATTGGTAAGGAAACTTCTGGGAACGCAGCCACTAGGTAGAATAAGCAGGAAATGATAAAAACAACGTAGATTACAAAAATGGGTTGCGTGAATGGGGTATGGACTTGGATAATCCAGGATTATGTCCCATGGCGGGCTTTAGCATTAGCAATGCCGAACATCAGTGGTTCTTTTAGCATAGAAAAGAAGATAAAATGATGTGGCGTGAATATAGATACAGGGAGAACGAGAGAACAATGATTGTCAGAGCACACAGAAGACTAATTTATCCCGGGATGTGACACCGTGTAACTTGGTGTATACGTACCAGTGTTTCGGAGAAAACTGCTGCCTCCATCTTCAGGGAATACAAGTGGTTAATTTGTACATACCAAGCCACAAGTCGTCCCAAAAGAAACCAATGTTCGTTGTCACCGCTGTCAAAACCTCTAATTACACAATTAGTACAATGACGCAAGCTGGAAGGCATAAACCTGGAGTCCGACAAGAAAGAGTGTTTACGAGGTATTTATATTGCAGGACTGGAATCGCTGTCATTTGCAGACTATGAAGAGAAGTATGAAAATGGATATAAAAAAAGAGGGAAGGAAGGAACGAAGTTTGAAAGTTTATGATGCTACTATTAGAGCAGGGAGTACGAACTCAACAAAATAAGTCTGCTTCTGCTTGTAGTAACCGAGAGCTATGTGAGCTCCGTGGCTGACACCACGGGGACCATGGGCAGCCCTAGACCGTATAAACTAGGATGAGAGGCACTGTGGACTGGCTAAAATGTTCGCCGGACCACACGGCTTCAAATCTCACATGGTAGTCTTCTCCAATTGAAAGGTACGTTTTGCCCTGCGTCAAACGAACACGAAAACAGCGTGGGAATTAGATCTACTTCTTACTCTATACAACCCATGCTTTTCTGAAACCTCTGAATTACGTCGTTTGCTCTTAAAACGTAACAGCCACTGTATTACAAATGAGTGTTTCAAGGCTTTATATCAGTGCGCCGGAGCATTAGCTGCGTAATAACCCAGGAGAGAGCAGTTCTCAACTACGTCGCGACGGAAGCCTGAAATCACGCATCATATGAATACTGGTCAGATGAAATTATGGTCAATTACAGACATTGGAACATGAAAAATTATTTACACGTAAGTCCCATTAATCCGTACTCAGGAATGAGTCCTTATATGGTACAGTTCCTTTTACAGTAAAGGTTCAAAACGGCATCTTTCAAAAGGGATACACACTGATACTCCATACGTTATTGAATGTGTAATCTTACACAGAACAAAGTAGTTTATGCGTCTTATAACGCCTAAAGTTCGACAAACTATTTTCTGTATGCTTTTAGGGTTCTTTTTTACTTAGCTATGCGGTCACGAATATTATACAGGGTCGATGGTGATTGGATGAATTATAATAATGACAGAATGACAGTGGCAGGCGGAAACCGAAGTATTAGGACGAGAAGCTGTCTCACTGGTGGGCTGGGATAGTGTAGTCAGTATAGCGACTCGCTACGGCCTGGACGGTCGGGGGATCGAAACCTGGTGAGTGTGAGATTTTCCGCACTCCTCCAGACCGGACCTGGGGCTTTCAGAGCCGCCTATACAGTGGGTACCTGGTCTTTCCCGGGGGTTAAAACGCCCGGGGCTTGGCGTTGAGCACCCACTTCATCTAGCGCCGAGGCTAAGGAAAGAGTAGAATTACAAATCTACTCCCCCTTTGGGCCTTTGTGGCCTGTTTTAGGGTGAACATTACCTTTACTTTACATTTACCTGTCCCTGTATCACTCTGACCACCACAAATTCCATGCGCTCCTCTTTTGCGTCTGCTCTGAGTCCCTAGACGAGACCTGGCAAAAAATTCTGAGGATGCGTGCCCAAATTTTCTGTAAGTTCCAAAGAAATACTTTGCGTGCTCATTAGAGTTTTGAAGAGCAAACTAAGGTCTTGATATCTTCCATAATTATTATTAATTACAGCATTTATTATTATTAAAATATATTATAATTAATGCACAATATAATTATTATATATTTCATTTGCGATGTGTCTTGTACTATGGTCCTTTTAATTTATTCTGTAATGTGTGAGTGTGTGTTATTGTAATGTGTGGGTGTTTTGGTAATGTGTGTACCTGTATATACTGTGTTTTGTGTTGTGTGTATTGTGTTTTGTATTACTTTTACGTACATTTAATTTTCATTTGTTTTTTCTGTACAAGTGTAAGGACTGTTCCCACCGGCTGAAAAATAAACTGCAATAATAATAATAATAATAATAATAATAATAATAATAAGAAAGTCCTTCTCGAGGAATGCTATAAGGACGAAAATGTGGCGCTAAATGGGGTTGAAACTACGTTCTGTTTGAAAAGAACAAGAGTGTAAAAGGTTTCGTCCGAATTCACGTATTCACAGAGTCACCACCAGGTTGTCGCCTGTGTGATAAATATCCAGTCAGCGCTTCCCACCCTTCCGATTTGTGTAAAAATGCTTCACTTGCAGTTTTATTTGGTGGCAACGGTAAGGCATATAGAATCTCTACGAAGTCAGGTACGTGTACATACATACATGTTCTTTACAGTATAGACAGGCTGGTGGGATAAAAAAAATAAAACAAATTGGTACAGCAGTGAAAGCCGCGTGCCAAGGAAATATTACCGCATGCCACAGGTTCGCAATCCCTGCCGTACACCGTACCCTTATTTACAGGCACAACAGGAAAACAAGTTAGAATGTGTATCCAAGCTGAACAAGCCCACTTCGAACGTTTACTGTAAAATGAATTTTACAATGTAAGAACTTGTTTACAAAAATCCAACTATGAAATGGGAACCGGTGGCTATTCCCTCTGGGGTAGAGCAGCCGTGGCGTGAACATGACCCCACATCTACCTAGATCGGAGGTCAAGAATGTGCACAGTTGTACCCCACTCTCACATACTTTCATGATGTGGCGCTTAATTAAGCATACGGACAACTTTGTCCTGTCCCTGAGTTATGAGAAAATCAAACTTGAGTTTCAAATATCCATAACTCCGTACCAGTTGAGAATCTGACCCATAAAATGTTCCTAAACTTGGAATGGTCTCAGAATAAATTTTAAGGCATTCTGTGTATTAAACCAGCTCTTTTGGAAAAGTGGTAAGCGGTCGGTCGCCTGGTGGTACGCGAAAAATTTAGGAATTATTTTTAGTATCTGAAATTTAGAAAGCTGATCCCAGTGGTCGTGCGGTCTAAGGCGTAGGTCTGCGGTCGCTTGCCTGCTGAGATTGCGGGTTCGAATCCCACCGGGGGCATGGATGTCTGTCTGTTGTGAATGTTGTGTGATATCAGATAGAGGTCTCTACTACGAGCTAATCACTCGTCCAGAGGAGTCCTACCGATTGTCGTGCGTCGTTGTGTGCGATCTAGACACCTCGTGAATGAGGAGACTCTGGTTCACTGGGAGCTGCTGCGCCAAAAAGAAAAAGAAAAGAAATTTAGAAACGTTAATTGCACTATTAAAATTGTTTTAAATGTGCTGGAATGTAGAGACAAACTTCTGTAAAGTGTATATACCAAGATACTTTGTCACTGTCCGAATATAAAGACAGACTCTCCTATGTGTCCTTATCACGTTAAACGAGAAAAGTAGAAAATGCGAAATTTGAGGTTTCCACAGACTTGTTGTTTCGCTGGCCGACAGTTTTAAAAACTTCAAACCTGTCAGCCAGCTAAATATCCCATAAGACCAGCATCCTTGCAGTAGGCACTAATAATTGCAGTACCTAGTGGTACACGTACGTGTTTTGTGTTGTGACAGTGGCACCCGAGAGAAAAGTTTCGAAAAGCACTGCTATTAGACCTACTGTGATTGTAGAAGATGACACGATGATGATGATAATAGTGATGTTGAATATAATTACTGCTTCCTTTCCTGGAGTGAGGGTATTCGAAATCTATTAGCATGGACAATCCAAACGAAGGCTTCATTTGCTTTACTTTTTCCTTCCAGACAAATTCCGGCATAGTCTCTTGAAACGGAGCACGGCAACTTCCTTCCATTCATTTCTGACTCACTGTTCATAAAATTTCGTAAAATAATCAGAGTCAGTTATCTTGAAGCCAACTTCTAAGCCACGAAATTAAACGTCACAGACATCCTGAGAAGGTACGTGCTATGGAACATTTACATAAAGTTCCCAGCGCATAGAATGTAAACCGGCAAACGGTCGTTGTAGTGTTCTGGATCATACCCTCTACACTACACACAGCCAGTCGTGCCCCCCCCCCCGTGCAGACAGCGTTCCAATTTCATATTATTTCATTAGTGTTTTCGTAAGGCCCGACTCGAGGGTACACACTCAGTCAGTTTCCGTTAACTAACGTGGCCCAACACCTGTACACTGCGGATTGTCATCCGAAATGCATGTCAGCTTGAGGAGTGTGGAGGGGCAGCCAGAAACATACTTTTAGATCAGAATGTAACATATTAACATTCAAACCAATCAAGTCTGGGCACTGTGAATTTAAACGGACATTACTATGTTGTATTGTGGTGTTCTAAAATACACGTCAATTGGTAGCACAACTAACCACGTGGCCGCCATACGACTGGCTGCCATAATATTCAGGCGTTATTTCACGGCTTATTTCATGGTTCATTTCTTTCGTTCTCAGAGGACACAAAGCGTTAGTTTTATCTGTCTGAGTGCTGTCTTCCGTTTGTGCCATCCGATACGATATGCCCGATCCTCAACTGGTACATCAGCCCGTACCTCATACAAAACATTGTTCAATGATACGAACCGTGTCTTCTGCCGCAGCGCGTACCTTGCTGAGAACTGTGGGAATCGGAGTTGGAGTCACCCACTCACACGGGTACTATATTATAGTCACGTGCCTGTCATGAGACAGGCGCCGAAATATTCTGTGTCATAGATGCTCATCGAGTATTATACACAAAGTTGGTCCACGGGTCTGACTCAGGCCACTCGCAAGATGTTAGATACAGCCGAAAAGAAACATTAGGATGGATTAGTACAGATCAGTATCGATTACACAAAAAACATTCACGCGCTGTCCCACGGTTTCTTTCATCAGTCGGTATTCTTAGAGGAAACCACGCGCCAATTTCATCTCACTGATTGCTGCCACCTGGTTGTGCTGCGTTTGTTATATGCTCGATGCAAAACTTTTTGTTCAATCTTAGCTGGAAACACAAACACACACGCTCTCCTCTGTGTTATATCCGCGATGCTCGACTGTTTCTTGGGCTCGTTACGTACAGTACCTCACAAGGGACCGGGTCACTCGGTCACTCACTCACTCACTCACTCACACACACCAAGCATGTTGCAAATAGGGAGACGCCACTCCCACTGTGACTGGTTTATTTAACATAATTTCTAACATTCATTAGGTCTATAAGTAGCCAAACATTTGTGCTACTTGACTAACTATATAAACGTGGCCATTTTGTAGCCAAATTCACAGTTTTGGACAAATTCTATATTAAGATTCCCTGTATCAAAATGTATTAACTTTGACTTGTCATTTTACTCTATGTAATGTACAGTGCTGCAACAGAATTCTCCGTGAAAAGCAACTGGTTACCTGTAGGATGAATAAATTACACGTTTTTAGACCTCGAACGAACGAACGAACGAACGAACGAACAAGCAAACAAACAAACATGTTACAAGGACTATACAAATGTAAAAGAAAATCCCTCAAGGCAACTGGTCTATCAGTGTCCGATAATCTCAAAAGAAGTTGGGAGGTACTTCAAATAATTGTCGTATTTTGGGATTCAACACCATGTAGTGACAAAATGTTCTGATGTGTCAGACACACTGCCTCCATCTTCAAAGTGATTGTTGAGGTGATGCGTTGCAACAAAATACGCCATAAATAACCGATATATTTTATTGTTCTGTATCACTTCAACATCCTCTTGAAACATTTCAGTCGCCCTGAAGATGGTGTAAGTACGCTCCTCCGAAACGTCGAAACCTTTCATTACTATGTGACTTTAAAACCCGAAAGACGTCCGCCGTTTGAAAAACAAATGCCGGGATAACCTAAGAACATTTATGTGGGGGCGCTTATTTACATTTAAAACGGTCTATAAGGAAAATATTTCGGTCCTTAGTACAGGTATGTACGATAAATGCCACATGTACAAGTACAGTCGCGATTATCCCTTTCTACGTCGCACTGAGTGGCCCCCATCCTTCGTCGTTAGCAAAAGGTTGTCATTCTGTCTGTTTCCTTCTTTGCCATCTTGTAATATATATTTCCTACTCTTGGGATGAGATGTATCTAAAGTAATAACCCCGCCCGCAATCTCCTGAAAGGAAAAGTTTTTTCTTTCCTCAGTTCACGACTCTTCCATTACAACTATGGAAACAGTAATACACTGGTAGAAATTGCCCAGCAATATACTATTTTTGAGTAATAGGGTTTGCCAAGTGGGCTCATCGTTGTAGAAATGAGATGCAATATTATGGGAAACAGCTGCCAGTCAGCCAGTCGTATCTGTTCTGAAAGAAACATCTAATTATTATTTTGCGGTAAGGACACCGTCAGAACATCAATATAATCTTTACTCATGAATCTGACTTTAAAAAGTAGAAGCAATGATCCAAACAATACAGAAATGACCTAAGTCTCAATTCACATAGTCCTATTTTGTTATAATACATTTGCTACACGCACGTGTGACCCATGCCTGTTTTTCTGCATGGCAAATTATTAGCTCCGAGTTAATTCACCTAACCTCATTTGGAAGTTCGAACCCTGGTGCTGGCTAAACTGACTGGGAATAGGGGCGGATTATAAATACAATACGTTACATTGGTCCTATAGGTTGGGGGTTGGGCGTGAGGCTGACATCCTCACTTAGTAAAAATTCGGTTGCTTGAGGTTCCTGCAACGGGGAGGTCATTGGCCCCCTCCCCTTCAGCCCAAAAGACTGAAGAGCCATTGAAAAGAATAAAATATTACACTGGTACTTATCAGCATTTCTTATTAAGTCTTCCTCAACTGGTCAGGGATTGGTGTATTATTCTTAGCATATAGCGCTAAACGAAATTGTCTTAATCGAATAAACACACTATCGATGCACGTAGTTCAGAACTTCTGTGAAATGTAGGGTTATTGTAACAACACAGCAAATGCTGAACAGAACTTGTGTAACCTGTAGAGTAATTACAACTACACAAAAAATGTCGAACTGAACTTATGTAACCTGTAGAATAATTACAACACAGAAAATGCTGAACAGAAATTGTGTAACATGTAGAGTGATTACAACAACACAGAAAATGCTGAACAGAACTTGTATAACCTGTAGAGTAATTACAGCAATACAGAAAATGCCGAACTGAACTTGTGTAACCTGTAGAGTAATTACAACAACACAGCAAACGCTGAACAGAACTTGTGTAATCTGTAGAGTGATTACAACTACACAGCAAATTCGGAACAGAAGTTATGTAACCTGTAGAGTAATTACAACACAGCAAATGCTGAACAGAACTTGTGTAACCTGTAGAGTAATTACAACACCACAGAAAATGCTGAACAGAACTTGTGTAACCTGTAGAGTAATTACAACAACACAGCAAATGCTGAACAGAACTTGTATAACCTGTAGAGTAATTACAGCAACACAAAAAATGCCGAACTGAACTTGTGTAACCTGTAGAGTAATTATAACAACACAGCAAATGCTGAATAGAACTTGTGTAACCTGTAGAGTGATTACAACAACAAAGCAAATGCTAAACAGAACTTATGTAACCTGTAGAGTAATTACAGCAACACAGAAAATGCTGAACAGAACTTGTATAACCTGTAGAGTAATTACAGCAACACAGAAAATGCCGAACTGAACTTGTGTAACCTGTAGAGTAATTACAACAACACAGCAAATGCTGAACAGAACTTATGTAACCTGTAGAGTAATTACAACAACACAGCAAATGCTGAACAGAACTTGTATAACCTGTAGAGTAATTGCAGCAACACAGAAAATGCCGAACTGAACTTGTGTAACTTGTAGAGTAATTACAACAACACAGCAAATGCTGAACAGAACTTGTGTAACCTGTAGAGTAATTATAACAACATAACATAGGCTGGAAAGAACTTGTGTGGCGACATAGCTGCTCACCTCACCCCAAAAAATTGCGAGTGCAAAAATCCGCTGGAAAAGGTATCGCCTCGATTTTTTTAGATCAAGACGGCATCCTCCTCATTGATCATCTTCCAAAGGGCCAAACCATCAACGCGGAGTATTACTGATCTCTGCTGGTGCAATTGAAGGACATTTTGAAGGAAAATCGCCGCGGGAAGCTCACGAAGGGGGTCATGTTCTTGCACGACAATGCCCCGACTCCCAGGGCACTTGCAGAAGAAACAGGCCTACCTAGGCTTCCAATGTCTTGATCACCCACCCTATTCTCCGAAAATGGCCCCATCGGACTACCACCTGTTCCCTGGACCGAGTTTGGTCGCTGTAGCTTGTTTCCTTCCTGGTCGGGCTAAGGACTTATCAGCGCCTCTTTTTATATTGTGGTGTCTGTCCTTGAAAGTTCACAATGGGCTTACATTACTTTCTGTCAGCCAGTAACGAAATATGTAATATGTTGCTGAATTATGAACACGGCATTTTAACCATTCACCCATCCCTCGTCAGAAAAGCTAATGGCCTACCGCATTCAGAACTCAATTATAAAACGCAGTTTAGTCGGTATAGTGACTACGTCATGAGTTGGACAACTGATGAGTAGGGTTGGATTTCTAGAAGGGACAACGAAGTTATTGTTTATTTATCTCAGTATTTAACCAAATTGATGCACAAAATTTTTTTCACAATAAGTTTTATTTCATGCCTCCACATGTCCTCTCTCTACCCGTACACGAGACGGCCACCTATAGGTGTGATGATACCAGAGGCTGTGTACTGCAATTTTGACCTCCTGGTGATTAGCACAAGCGCTCGAAACATGCAGAGGCATGAAATAAAACTTATTGTGAAACAAATTTTTGCATCAATTTGGTTAAATATTGGGATAAATATACTGCGATGCACGGTCAGCAAAACGTCGGAAGTTACTGTTGTCCGCAGAGTCCAGAACGGGTCAAGGGCCCGCACTGCCACTTACCGAACAAGGCCATGCACTTTTCCCGACGTCTTTAGGGCGTTAGCTTAATTCATCACAGAAAGAACCTTGCCTTTAACTACGTCCAGTGGCATAGCTAGTTTTTTTTGGCTCCCTGCGCGAGCAATCACAATGGCCTTCCCTAACATAAATTATGAACTTCAAAAAATCACTTAAATTTCCTTTCATTTGGATCAATATTTTAAAATTTGTTGGGCACAGAAAAAATTTTCTTCGCCTAAAATATTCATTTCACTGCTCCTTGGACTCTTCTTCCAGGGCTGTCGCACCACTCCATCCCCCTCTCCCTAAAAAAGAGCTAGCCCCTACCTACACCTCCTCATGACGTACTGCTGACATTGCAAACTGACATGTTCGCCCACGTTCTGTAATTATCTGCCAATCAACAGAACAGGAAACACAATCGTTACATTCGGTGTGAAGGTAAGTGGCAAAGTTGTCCCTCTGTGCACCACAACGCGAAGAAAAAACAAAGAAGCAGAAGTACAACTTTATGAATTTGCCCTCTATACTAACCGCTAACACCACACGCTTTTGGCGGCATTACAAGACTGCGAGAATAAGGCCATGCTTCGATCTGAAGTCTGGAAACATGACATGTGGAAATGACTGACCATTCTTGTAATTGCCGCCACCAGATCAAAACTTACACCAGCTTATCATGACTGACATTTTTGGAAAACACTCTGACTCATCTTAAATTTCATTATCAAAAAACATTTTACCGCTCTCAGTCTCAGATCTCAAAAGCGAACTCATCGATTTGTAATACAAAGAGTACAAAAGAGGAACAATTCCGGACTCAGCTGCTTGGCCCTACAAATTGGGGCGAGGAATGGGAAAAGAGACGCAAAACCCAGTCCCGAGATACACAAGTTTCAATCGCGGTCAGTGGCCAACTGTGATCCTTGTCAACGATTTTCGTGATTTTCTTGCGTCTATTCAGACTATGACCTTGGATAAGCCCAGGACTACTTCGACTTCACCCCTTCAATTTTGCAGTCCTTTACGATCTTGTTGTTTGAGAGGACGTCTGCAATTGATGCAGGTTATTTAAATAACATACGAACCAATCAACCGATTCACATGGAAAGCGCATCTTGTTCAAAGCAAAACACTATTTGTCAAGTCTGTATGTGTGTCCAGCAGCAGGCAAGGAATTCTCGCCAGCACAACGCAATCAACGAGAGGTAGGGTACATTAATACTTGCTCAAATATGGCAGGCATCCCACTATAAACTGATTTCTGAAACGTGCTTTTCCATTCCTACAGAAGAGAAAAAAGGGCAGCAATCGTTAAAACCGGAATGTAAAAATAAAAACCTTCAGACCAGGAATAATATGTACTGACAATTCCCACATGCAGAACAACCTCAGATCTCAAGAGGTTTATTGTTATTTCTTCAGTTGTAAGACCATCCTGCCGGAGGGGGACTGCAGCATTTATTGACGGTTTCATTTCAGCCTGCATCTCACTGAATAGGTTTAAGTGGGGTGGTGAGGGGGGAAACTGGACAGTGACAACAGCTCTTGTAAACAGCGAGCGGTGCGACAGATGTTCCAGATCTTACTGTCGGCAGCTGAAAGAGAGAACTAAGAACTCGCCTTGCTTATTTCCTCGTAAAGAGCCGACACCAGTTATGCTGTGGTATGGGGATGGGACAAACCAGTTTCGAGAAATTCAGCCCTCAAACAATGCGGCTAAAACTTTTTCAGAACTTTCTTTCCATGCCAGTTGTAGTAAGGGAAGAGTAATTCCTTATTTAAAGCTTGGCATTCAAATACTCCCCACTAGTCGTTTATCATTATCTGACTGGGTCCCAACATTTACATTTGAAGGAATGAAATAAGGAAACTTAGCATGAATGATTCTAGCTTTCTTCCATCTTAAAAGGTTTCATCAAATATTAGGTTAACGAAAGGAGGTAGAACGAGATGAGTGGAGGGCATATAGAGCACATGAGACAGATGAGAAATGAATACAAAACTTAATGCAAACCCGAAGGGAGAAGGCTAATTACGAGACCTTGGGTTAGGTGAAAGCATAATATTAAAACAGATCTTAAAGACACTATTTCCAACGCCGTCGTCAAATACTGTGAGCGAACACCTAATAACGGCTGCGATAAAATTGTCTAAAACGCACAAACAGCAAACTTACACAGCGGCGACCACTGAGCTGTCGGCCGTCGCACGAAACGGTCGGAGTTTGGATGTGACGGCTTTAAAGAATGTCCCTGTAGAAATGTTGCGGCGGCACACGTGCAAGTGGCGAACATGACAATCTAACCCCCATTCTAGACGGAAAGTGACGAAGCCGTGAACGATCGTTTGTACACTACATTCGTAAAAATATTGCTCATAACATCTATTCTAACGGTAAGAAAACCAAAGTATTTCAAGGCATCTGTCGTCATTAAAAGCAGGTTACAGCCATGTCAGTACAATTATATGGGAGATGGTCCAATGAGAAAGAAAGATGGTTGTACGCAATTTGAGATCAAGTTTTCTATTGCGTTGTGGCGAAGTAATTCGGTACTCCACACTGTACGAGGATTTAAGGTATAGTAATGAATTCTTTTACGTAAGAACGAAAGTTACTAGCTGAAAGAAAAATACGTATTACACTGCAATACATACGGCGCTGCACCCGATAACACCAAGTAGTTTGCAGTGAGCAGCACATTAAAATTTATTAACAAGAAAAATCTTGCTTTCTGCTTACTCTAACCCACTAGTGTTTCAGCCCCTGTATCTGCATTTCTCCTTCTAATATTAACGTGTAGTGTTCCCAACTCCTACAAAAATATGCCTGAATTTCTCAGGTCGGTAATTTTGGTGCACTCCACAATTCTCTCAAAACCTATTTCTTCATTTATCTGCAACTAGTTTTTTTTTCTATAAATGTCTCCATTTTAGCGTTTCTTGGCAATCACGAAGCACATGAATGACATGCTTCTCACTCCGGGACATGTTCCTTTCTCGAACTCAACTACCAAATCCTCGTTCGAAGCTAAGTTAACCCACTCCTATCATTCATGTTACAATATATTACGTGTTCATCCCCACGCCCTCCAACCGTGATCTCTCAGTATTCAACCAGTGAATTTTACCTTACATATCAGTTTTGAAGCTTTCGCGGCGACAGAATTCCACGAAATTTTCTCTGGCAGACAGCTGCGTCAGGAAGTGAAGTTTTTGTGACGTTTCGGACCAACTCCACCCCATCTTCAGGTTGTGCTGGTGGTCATCAGCTTTGGTGCCACCAAACCACCAGCTCACCCTGAAGATGGGACGGAGTTAGTTCCCGGGACTTAGGAAAACCTTCACATCCTAGCGCAGTTGTCTGCCCGAGAAAATTTCATTTACGCCAAATGTTTGTTAATGCCGTCCGTCTCTGTATATCTCCGCATCTAATTGTTATCATTTTGCCTATTTCTTTTCATTTCTCCCACAGGAGTTACGCCAAATAAGCTTCAATCCAATTATCTCTAGCTCCACCTGAAACTTTTTGACTTAACAATTCTTACACGTATTACATATACGTATGTTAATTCTTCGTTGACTACGAAAATATTCACGGTGTGTCGAATCCGTTACACCGACAAACAAACTGCATACTCGAGCACAAGCGACCACCTATCCATTATGACTACTAACGCGTGTGTACTGTCGCTGACCAGTGGGTTATATTTCGAAATCCGTGGCAGCAGATCCCCAGGACTGGGCACATCCAAGACCAAAAATCTGCCACCAGATACCCGTTAATTCCATCGAATTTCCATCCTCAAAAATCTCTCTAGAATTCATTTTCACGTTGTATTCCTATCTCCTTAGCCTTGCAAATGATCGACATTCAGCTGTTCTCCCTATTGGAAATGTGTATGTTGTTAAGTGCCATTTGAATTATACAATAAATAACTTCCACAGCAGGGCCCAGGAGCTGGAATAGCAAAGCCTTTTGGTGACTAGGCTACAGGCTTAACATGCAAGCAATTGTGGTTCGACTCCCAGCAGGAGCCAGACAGTCTCCAAAACATCCAAACCGCCTCAGTGGCCATCCCAGCTCTTATTCAGTGGATAATGGGAGCTCTTTCCCCAAGGGGTGCCACTCGTCCCATTTTATGCAGACACTATGAAATGCGGTGTATGCCTCTTTCACATATGCCTTCATGGCATGAAGAGTAATATATGTACTTTACTTTACTTTATATTACAGTGGCCCCTAGAGAGTGCAGACGTCTGGGATATGAGGTTCGAATCTTGTTTGAAAAACCCCTGTTTAGGGAAGAAGCCTTATGACGAACTGAAGGTGGTTAGAAATGTAGCCAGAAGAATACCACTACTTCGCCTGTATTCCCCAGCTATGTAAACAGAACCGAGAGTTCTGCCTTTCGCGTGGTTTCTTGGCTTGTCCCACAAATATAATCACCTAGTGAACTATTCTTTATTCACAGCCGAGAGACCCCACACAGACACTCGGTCTGGCCGACCAGCTGTTCAGACGCTTTGAAGGAATTACACCCACCACTGTCCTCAGTTTCGAGCAAGTCACTGACAAACATACTTCACCTCAGGCAGAGTCTAAAGACCGCACTTAAGCTTATTCGTCCTAAAAGGTTAAGGCAAACAATCTTTCAACTCTGTCTTTTTGTAATTCCAAGTAATGTATCCAGTCTCCTGTTGATTTTGGCAAAGAGGTTCTCCAGTTGCTTAGGTTAATGGCCGGGAGCCGAAGTGACTTAGCCGGTATGGCGACTAAGAAACGGTGAGAAAATTGAGAAAACGTGGTTCGACACCAAGCACGGGCATCTGTGACGCACACCAGTCTCATATCAATGGGTACTAGGTGGGTCCTTGTCAGGGTAGAAGTGGCCGGAGCGTGAATGTGAAGCTGACGACTAACCAGCCTTTATAACGTACCCAGACTCAATTTTGCCGTTACCTTCAAATTAATGGCCAAAGAGTAAGAATTCCGAACTTCACTGCATTTCGGCTTGATCTTTGATTCAGTGGAATCTTGATAGCGTAGCTGGTAGAGTGACTAGGCTACCGGCTGAAAAACCAGGAAATGGCGGTTCGACTCCAAATACGGCAAGAGATTTTTCTCTATCCCGAAGCGTCATACTGTCTCTGGGGCCAACTGGCGTTCAGTGGGTAATGGCGAGTCTTTTCCTGAATGTAGTGGGGGCGGAGAGTAAAGCTGACTTCACACCAACACACTACCATTTCCACATAGCCTTCATGGCCTGCACAGGGACTTCACCTTTCATGGCTGAATGGCCTACATTCTTACATAGTGAGTACAGAAATTAATCCACAATTGTTTGATATGTACACTAGTTTACTACTACTACTATTACTATCACTATTACTACTAGTCCTACTACTACTAGTAGTACTACTGCTATTACAACCACGAATAATAATAATAATAATAAACTCTTTAGAGGGCAGGAATGTTAAGAGGGATCTCTCCTAACGAAACGCAGTCACGAAAGACTTCAGCCATCTTCCACCACTTGTGGTAGAAGTAGGTGATGATGGTGATGATGATGATGACGACAAGACAGTGAATACTAATACTTATAGCCATAATCATGCAGCAATAAAAATGGCTTACGTCCGGTTACCGAGGACAGACAAACAATTATTTCACCTTTCTCAGTCTCATTCGATGTCTCACAATATTTATTAATTTTGTAGCGCTACTGTGATGAACGAAATGATGGGCTCTGCACAGGGACCAATGGCGGGCTGTTGTGAACACGGCAAAGAACTTCCGGGTTCCACAAAGTGCATTTCCTCGTTGCCTCACGCACTAATAGCTTTTCAAGAACGACTCTGTCCCAAATGGCTAAACATCTGTATTAAAATGAAGAAGCTGCCTCGATGGTGTGGAGAAGAGAAAATCTTTTGTTCCTGACGGATCCAGCTCTTAGCCTAGTCACTATTTCGACTGGCCTTCTCCATTGCGGGATAATCTTGCCCCATTCGTTATATGGGATTTTCAAATTATGATACTACGAACAAGCTTGCAAGAGGGGAGCAGCTTAGTCTAGTCCAGCGCTTACCCCGAGCTTGCACAGCGGCATACAATGTAAACACGTGACTAAGAAGCAATTGTAGTAAAGGAACGGAACGGATTCTGTCACTTCCGCTGTATACATGTGGTCCCCACAGAGGACGGCAGAAGTGCTTCTCCACAACGCTGACCATTCTTTTCGAACACAATGCACATCGATTCCCGCCATCCATTATTAATGACATAACAGGAAGTACGCTGCGAAGTTTTGCTCACCTGGGATATAGGAAAGATTGCGATTATTCTAATCAAAGAAGTTTCGAAATGGCAGTATTATTCCGTCAGTTAAAATTTCTACTGTAACTCAGAATGGAAATGTAGTAAAGAAATATCCGTTTTGATGGTTGCAGTAACTGGCCACTGCATCAACACTAAATTGTATTAAACGAATAACAATCTTCTCAAAACTACGAATTCCGAGGGCGGGGCGGGGGCGGGGAGGGTGACAAGAAACTAACAAATGTGTACAGTGTTTTGTATTGCTGCTCTTATTGCTACAATCGCTTCTTTGTACCTCTCAACGAGCTATGGCGAGAACCAGCGTCGACGACTGTGGATGGCAGCCGTGTCAAGTATTTGGGTATGCATTTGTACGTTTCTTCTCATCCTCCACAGACCAATGTATTTTAGTTACAAGATGGTCCAATACAAATTCACGTATTATAAATACGCCTTGTAAATTTCGCATTCCGGTGCCTTCCTCTTCTGCCATTCTCCACAATCTTGGAATCAGTTTAACAAATGAAGTGTAAAGAAATACAAATGAAATAGGCTTATGTATTACTACGTAATATTGCCAAACAACAAAATACTTTCATACAACACACAAATTGTAAACAGGGTACTTTACAGAAGCCACAACTGAAATATCTTACTCATAAGCACAAATAAAAAATAAAAAAACTTTATGCTTGAAATATGTGAATCAAAACGTCATTCGAGCAATCAAAACTTACATTCAAAAGAGGAGGGAATGATTCTTACACGAGTCAACACCAGTTTTGAATGGAGGAAGCTTCCCTCGTTTATATGACTCAGTACCTTTTCGTTCTCTTATTACGCAAATAAGGCAGACAGTAAGGAATTACGAAAACCAATAAAGGCTTATGTACACTGCACCGAAACTTACAGAACGGAAATGGAACGAGTAGAATTATGGGTTACTGGCGCATACCAGAAGAAGTGCTTCTGAACTACATCGAACAAAGCAAGGTTCGTGATGGTCGTGCGACATAACACGGACGGCAGGACAGCCGCAGAATATTGCACAATGTCGTCTGTTAAACAAGTACAGCAATTGTTAGAACTATCAAAATATTGACTTAGAGGAGAATTAATTATTTCGTTAAAATAACCAAATTAGCAATTTTAGTAATGCGGTGGTGCCCTTCTCCCCCTCATAAATCAGACGGTTCTGCGGCCTCTGACGTCAGATATCTCTTTTCCTTTATTAAAAATGCATATCCCTGGTGAGTCACGACGTCACGAAAGCATGCAGCGCAATAATTATGTACCGGATGGTGTTGAGTTTGCAAACAGTGGGTGTCGGTACATTCTTGAGTGTTCACACGGCAAGTCGATTGCGCATGTGTAAGTGATGTGTTTGTGTGTGTGTCTTTTGGTTAAAGATGTCGACTGTACTGCAGAAATATATGATCATACAAGAGCGTTAGTGGCTCCTATTTAGCTTGCGGAATGATATCTGGCCAGGGATATTCATACCGACATGCTTCCTGTGGACGGCGAGAGCTGTCCGTCGCGGAAGGCTGTTTACAACAACGTTGAGCAATTCGCACACGAACGTTCCGAACCGCAAGACAATGACAGACCGGGTCGCCCCAGTGACCACACACACAGCGTGCAACCCAGGTACTGCCCTCCATCCCGGACCCCGTCCCGAGTACTTTTCACCTCTTTGGTCCACAGAAATAACATTTTGGTGGCAAGGTTTCTCCGTCGTTGCAGACGTTGAGCATGGGGTACGACGGGACTATGGCAGTAGCCGACGTAAATGTATGTAGCTGGTTTTCAGAAGCTGGTACTTTGATGGGACAATAGTACTAATGTTTCGAGGGATTATGTGAGCCAACAGGTTATTTGTTGTAGTAATTTTCTTGCTTGCCTTAATTTTGGCTATTTGTGACTGACTCCCTGTCGTACACAGTTTTTTTTTAAAAATACGTAATATCAATTAACGATACTTAGTCTTTATTAATGGCAGCCGGAATAGCGCAGTCGGTACAGTGACTTGGCTGTGGGCTGGACGATCCGGGGCTCGATTCTCCGGTAGGCGTTAAGAGGTTTCGCTCGTCTTCGAAAGGTCCAGACCGACTCTGGGGCCCACCCAGTCTCCTACTCATTGGGCACCGAGGGCTCCTTTACCGGATATAAAGCGGTTGAGGCGTGAGGCTGACCACTCAACCTCCATGTAGTGCCGAGGTTAAGGATGCGTACAGCTACATTGCCATTTCGTCCATGGCGTGCACAGGAAGTCCGCTTTACTTCGAGACGAATTCTGAACTGCTGTATTCCTGGACAGTTCTCTACATTTTCCGAAACTGTCCATAACAAGTCTGCTGTGATTAACTACTGGACATACCCAAAAACCCTTTTTGCGTTGCACGCCGCGTGTCCTAAGACGTAGAGCACATAACATGCTGATGCTGTGAAGTCTATTATGGTCGATAGGGGACAAAAACACAAGCAGGAATACTTGTTAAATTCTAAGTGTGCGCAAGTTCACACTTCAAGCGTGGCCCTCTCGATATCGACTGGCACCATTTCTGGGAAAACTGTACCGCAAGTTTTTTTAGCTCTCCTATGCACGCAAATCTCTCACAGTGGTGGGAAATCAGATACCTAATGTTGTCGGTGTGATTGTATCAACCAAGTGCCTATTTTATATTCATCTGGTTGTTGGCGGTATTCACTTGTCAGTGTGTGAGATTAATGGAAATGTGTGGCGTCTGGACATCAAGGCTACAGTGAACATTACATTAGCAATTACCGCCACCTCCTATTATTGGTTTCCGCGTTGGCTTCCACAACAAACGTCTGCGTAGACGTACTGAGAGTCACTGACGTTTAGGTGGTTAGCAAAGGTAAAGGTAAAGTTCGCCCTAGAACAGGCCCTGACGGCCCAGAGGGTGAATAGCGGTATAGCGCCACACAAATTTATGTATAAATCAGACACACCCAACACTCTTGTTTATCACTTTTATTCACGGCTACGTGTTTCGGCTGTAATTGCAAGCCATTATCAGGCCTTCTATAAACTTTGAGACAGGCAGAAGTATGTACTGCGTAAGAACGAAATCTCCCCTTTCACGTTAAAAATACATTATAGATGAATAAAATCGTTTTAATGTGCATGAAACATGGAGGAACGTCAGCCGTGGAACGCCTGCGTATAAAAAAATATGTAATATAGAAATGAAGGTTGAAAGACTGAAAGCTGACATGATAATATAACGTACAGAATATATAATAAAATAACATATAGGTGGCAGTATAACAGTCACAAGTGTGCTACAGGACACAATAAAGATGAGATTGGAGCATGTAACGGAAGTGCAGTATCTTTCTTCAGTATTCTTTAAAATTCTGTGGAAGAAATCCGACGTGTTGGTCTAGTATAAATAAAAAAGCAATGTGACAGCAGCACACATCAAATTGAATGGAATATTTGTAGAATATGTACAAATATTAACATGAAATTCAACAATTTATCGTGTTCTAAGGACGTTACACAGGTCCATAGTCTTCCTTTTGCTTGCACTTGCCCATGTTTAGTCTTTCAACCTTCAATTTTTATCACACACACACACACACACACACACACACACACACACACACGCACGCATATCTTCTACGGCTGACGATCTTTCGTATTTCACATACGAGCACATTAGAAAGGTTTTATTCATTTATAATGTATTTGTAATATGAAAGATGAGATCTTCTTAAGCAGTATACAGTTTTTCCCGTATCAACGTTTATAGAAGGCCTGATTATGTCTCGCAATTACAGCCGAAACACGTAGCCTTGAATAAACTGATAAAAACTAGAGTTATTGTGGTTAATTTAATACATATATTTGTTATTTGTTAACACCGACGGGGATGCCTCATCTTAAAAAAAGGTTTAGCTCTACTTTTTTTGTAGCTCGGTACAGAGAGGGAGTGGGTGGTCAAGGCCAGGCCCCGACCGCTTCACCCCCAGGAAAGAGATCCGGTACCGATTTGAAAGGAGGCTGGGTGGGCCCCAGGGCGCTTCTGGACGGATGCAGAAAATGTCACCCCCACCGGGATTCGATCCTCGGACCCTCCAGTCCGTAACGAATCGCCCAATTAGGCGAATAGACATATATTAAATGAAAGACTGATGTACGGAGCACGGCACAACCTAGTCACCAAGAGGACAAAGAGACAACCTTATAATTCACAATAAAGTATGCTAAGTACCATAAATCAAACAACCACGTCTGTGATCAAATACACGACCACTTCAGAGCAAATGGACGCTTAGAATGGTCATGAAATCATCCTGTAGAATGATTCATTACTGAAACTCTTCAGTACGTACAAAGTTCCTGTGCCCCTTAATTTTTCCGTAGAAAAATGATTAAAAGTACAGACCTCCTCCACCACAGAACATAAAAAAAACACCGAACTTAAATAATAAACGTGCGATAAATCAACAGTCACTTACAGATGGTGCACGAAGTCTCGTTCTCAGACGCCTCCTCCACGCGCAAATGAATTCCCTGCAATGAGGAAAACGGCATTTGATTATATACATTTAATCATAAGTACTTTTATAATAACATCGTAGCGGACATGAAATCGACATCAAAAAGTTTGTACATTTTATTTTTCTTTTATTTAAAAGTTTCTACTTTCTGGCCGTCTGATTGGAATACACAAAACCATGCATTATGTTCGTCGTTTGTTTTTTATGATCACGTTGTCAGTGGATCCTGGAATTAGTTTGAGGAACCCCATATTTCTGAATTAGTTTGAGGAACCCCATATTTCTGAATTAGTTTGAGGAACCCCATATTTCTGAATCAAGGTGCGACGTTAGGCATTTTTTCATAAACCACACGCGAAGTAACTGAAGGCCGTGATTAAAATTCCAGCCTCTGTACAAGAATGAATATATATATGTTTGCTTGCTTGCAGCACGTACCATCACACATGCACGTACTGTGCAATAACGTGTATAAAACGAGCTAATGCCGATTTCTTTCAACAGTGGTAGCTACCTTAAATTAACATCCCCGAACGTACAAGGGAGGCATACAGGAGCCTCAGATCTTCCGACAACAATAGCGTTTTCTGATAATTTCCGCGTTCGAAAACTCTGTGTCGAACTACACGTAACTAACTTATGCACGGTACTTTACTTTAATGTTTGTTACTAGCGTTTCATTTATTGTACCTTTGGCTACAATGTTCACAGAGTGAGCAAAGCAGAGAGGCGATCGTCATCGTCAACAGACTGCTGACATTCTCTTTAACTTCCAACCCAACCAGCTTCGTCTTATTTCAACGGGAACTTCAGCACATTCACAAGTCGCTGTCGTCGTTTCATGAACTAAAACTAGTATGCCTATTTTGCTGCAGCAGGAGGGGTTCAACTGTTAGCCTATCGGTCCCATCTTCAAGGCAGCCTTGAAGATGGGACCGATAGGTTGTCCCGAAACGTCATTAAGAAATTACTACTACTCGCTGCGTAATAAACCAGAAGAGCGAAATTCTCAGCTATTTCGCGGCGGAAGCCTGAAATCAGGCAGGCAGACATTATTCATTGGTTGAAATATTCGAAGAATGGAGAGCACGTATTATGAAGGCAATTGCCGTAATGTGGGTACGCTAGAAGTAGGTCGTCGGTTGGGTGTATATTTCTTTGTTAGAAACGGCTTTTGGACGCTGCAAATAACTGGAACAATCGCCGCACAATTCCAGAAAAACAGAACATCTAGGATTCACGACACGTTACACGAGTGGTTCTCAGAGTTTCTGTCGCGAATTCCGCTGGGCGCACCGCGAAATTTTAGATGTTTTATTACTGGAAAAAAAAATTATGAATAGTATTTGCTCAAAATTAACTGCTTGCACATGAGTAGTATGCAGTAGGTATGGTTTTTGCAATAATCATCATCCTTCGCATCTGACACGCGCGCGCAGTCTCCGTCTCTCCCGCAGAGTGCCACGATTCTTCACGGCAAGGAATACCGTGCCGTGAGCAAAAAGTGTGAGACACACTGCGTTAAACGGAATAGTAAGTGACAGTAACTTTTTTTCTGGGGTTTGATGCTGTGAAATTTGAGTAGTTACGTATCGATATTTCAGAGAACCTGCGGCTTTTCCTATCATCATCTACTGTGTTAAGACTTTCTGAGAACGTCATTCAGAACCATTCTTCAGTCATTATCCTGTTAAGGTTTTTTCTTTTTTTTTTTTTACCATGGCTCAAGAGTTCCTACTGGGCCAAGGCCTCCTCATTGTCGAGGATTCACGATCACACTCAGACACATCACACACGGTAGGACCCCTCAGGATGAGTGACCAGCCCGACGCAGAGACCACTACCTGACAGCACACAACATTCACATGAGACAGCTATCCATGATCCCGGTGGGATTCGAACCCACAATCCCAGCAAGCGAGCGGCCGCAGACCTCGCTGCCACTGGGATCGGCATCCTGCTAAAGTTAGTAAGGTGAAATGACATCTCAGTGGCATAAAATTAATGCAGAATTTCATGATTACCTCTGAGTTGTGATCGCTGGCGGCCGTGTACCGTTTTCACTTTGACTCCTCGGTAACTATGACAATTACGGCAGATTCATGACAGGTTGATGTGTGGTGCTGTGGGCCTATACGCTTCGAGGCTAAGAGACATCGAAAGGCTCTGACTGCTATGTATTTTCAAAAAAAGCAAGGGACCTGTAAAGGCATGTAGCGTATGCCTAATGCCTGACTCTACACACACGATGAGGCGCAAGCAGGTAAGGGAACTGTGCTGAAACAACCTTGCTGAAACGGGTTATCCGGGTAACTACGTATATTCGTAGTGACGAGGCAATTACAAATCTCTGCCCTTACTATACAGTACATCCAAACGTGCCGGGCACTTCAGGACCTCCTGTGTAAAACAAAGCCGAGGTCGTAACAAAATAAATTCAGTGGCCCAAATAATAATTTTATGGGGCATTTTCTAAGTTTGTTCCTTAAGAAACCAAATATCAAACATTGCAAGGAAAGGTGCACTCGCAGACATAAGGGTACTATTTTCTCTAAAACCAACCAAAAGCATTTCTTTAATCTTATAATTATTCAAAAAATTACCTAACCACACCAAATTATTCTTCTTTGGTCTAAATGTATCCTAACTTCGTATTTTCTGTAGAAAAATTAATAAGTCATTAATTAATGCGTTAATTTATGAAATTAATCCACAATAAGTTACCTTAATTTCAAAAGTCACATATTTACGTCAAGATACGGTTAAGTTACAAATCCATGGACAGTTAAATCAACATTCTATGTGAGCCTCAGTAAGGAAAAAAGAAAGTGACACGTCGTGTTACGATAACCTGAGTAATCATCCCACTTTTTTGTCATGTATTCTTTAGTTTTAACATTTTATATTCCCATGTATATTGTAACACCAAAGGCTGATATCTCAATCTGATCTCCCATAACTGAAGCTGCAATACTAATTTCACTTTTACATGTTTTAATGGCCTGAGAATGGCCACTTAGTGGCCGAGACATGTAGCTGTGTAACTCATCTCTATAACATAATAAATAGTCGTGTTTATTGCACTTGATAACTCACCTTGTGCTATAAATCTGTCCTTTATAGACGGATATACAAGATAAGGGAACAAGAAGTAAACCAGATCCATATCTCACACCAACAGATAATACAAGATTCACAGTCCGCAGTAAAGCCATTAGGGGGTAGTCAGAAGGCAGCAGATAATCCGCTCTGCTTCTGAATACAGCGACGAGATGGGGTGCTGTGATTTTCAGAGTTTCGGAGATTACATGTCAACAAACATTATGCAAATCCCTCTCCAGTAATTGGCAGTTCTCTACCCTGTTCTTATTCATTGTATGCTGGCTGGGAGACGTAAGTTCTTAACAAGGGGTGAGTGAGATTGTGGCTGGCATCTACCCACGGGACTGGCGCATGTGACGCACTGGAATGAGAAATTATTCTCTTGGCTTACACAGGATACAGGAATGGGATAAACATTTGCAGCTTCACGATTTGACTGTAAGGTGTGGATGAGGAACTATAAATTATTTGTGCGGAGAACTGGAAGGTGAGACACACACTGTTTTAGGTTAGAACGTACTGGAGGCTGGTAAGCTAATGCAAAATGCGGGAACTTGATCAAATATCATGCAAAGGAGCTACTTTAATGACTAACCATCAAAAAGTAAGGGGCGGGATAGCGTAGATGATATAGCAGTTCGATACGGGCTGGACGGTCCGGGGATCTAATCCCGGTGGATTCGAGATTTTCCGCATCAGTCCAGACCGGCCGTGGGGCCGTCCCAGCCTCCTATAGAATGGGTACCGGGTCATTCCCGGGGGTAAAGCAGCCGGATTGTGGTGCTGACCACCCACTCCCACCTACCGTAAGGATAAAGAAAGAGTAGAGCAATACCTCTATACCTCTACTCCTCTCTGGGCTTTCGTGGCCTGTTCTAGAGTGAACATTACTTTTTACAATCACAAAATGATGTTTCAAGGTTATTAACCTTAAAACCAGGCTGCTCGTACGCAGAGGAATTCCGTAATAGAAAGGACCTACTGTAATGGTTCCTGATGAAGAGGACGACAGCAGATGGTTCACTGGTGGAACGATGACTAGCACAGGGGTTCGAAGTGCTATAGGTACAAACGGAGATCCACTGTCACCCTGTTCAACAAAACTTCCACATTGAATGCTCTGTGATTGAACCCAAGCCTCCGAGGTGAGCAGCCTGAGATTACTTACCGAAGGTACGTTACGGCACGGCCCAATGTGTACGTAACTACTGGTGTAATACGACAGATACGGGAAAGACACGCGCATTATGACCGTGACAGCTTTAAGTCTACCGAAGAAAGAGTTGCTGAATGAAGATTTCCGGGTAGAACTTCTTATACGTAAGGTTGTCCTTGTATACACTATCAACGAATACAGGGGCAATAATATATAGTTCTACTCATGCTTAACCTCGGCATGAGGCAGAGATGTGTGGTCAAATCTACGCCCCGTTCTCTTTACGCCCGGGTAAGGAACCCCGTTATCCATTGGGTCCCACAGTCCATCTGGACGTTTGGGAGACAAGAGAAAACTCTTACGTCTGCCGAAGATCGCACCGCGATTTGTTCAGCACGTAGCCTGGACACTATTTCGGCTAGGCTATCGTAGACGTCTACTGGACAACCTTCAGCCCTACAAATCGTTATGTGTTATTGTTACATTAATATGTCCAACAACGTTACATTGAAACCCAAAAATAATATGTAATTTAAATTAAGGGTTATTGTGCTTGGCTCGTGGGTAGGTGGACGCAACATCGAGCGTTACTGCCGACGGATTTATTTTTTATTGCTTAATTATAAACAGCCCTGTTGTTATTATTTTTTTATTTTTGTTATGTGATTTTTGCAAACAGTACTTTCATAAGCCTACGCTATAGCTGTAGGGTCCTCGAAGACTCACCACTTTCTCCTTCATTTGTAACTGCCAGCCTCTCCTTGGACTGCAGACGGGAACAATACTGTGGTGCTATTCGGGCTGTGTAGCTCAGGTATGTACAGTACAAGAACTTGGCATGTAACTAGGAAACGAAGAGTTTAGTTTTCGTTTTACCCCTTCATTCTTTTTCCTGGGACTAACAGACAGAATGCCTGTACCCTTGTAAGACTCACTTGATGCATCTACGAGACAATACACACTGTACAGTCTCGTTTTAAGCCAATTATTTTTAAGTGCATTCGTGTATATGAGGTTGGCGACAAACAAGTGAATGTGCGTGATAAGGTCCTTGTGAAGGCTAAAGGGACCTTAACTATGGGGACTGGGGACATGAATCAGAAGCGGGCTAAAAGGGCCTTATCTTTGTGGACTGGGGATAAGAATTAGAAACGGCTTAAAAAGAATTTATCTTTGGGGACTGGGGACATGAATCAGAAGCGGGCTAAATGGACCTTAACTTAGGGGACTAGGTACATGAATCAGAAGCGTGCTAAAAGAAACTTTACTTAGGGGACTGGGGACAGGATTCAGAAGCAGGCTAAAAGGGACTTATATTTGGGGACTGGAGATATGAATCAGAAGCGGGCTAAAAGGATCGTACCTTTGGGGACTGGGGACATGAATCAGAAGTGTGCTAAAAGGACCTGAAATTAGGGGACTGGTGACAAGAATCAGAAGCGCACTAAAAGGATCTTAACTTTGGGGACTGGTGACATGAATCAGAAGCGGGCTAAATGGGCCTTAATTTAGGGGACTGGGGACATGAATCAGAAACGGGCTGAAAGGATCTTAACTTCGGGGACTGGGGACATGAATCAAAAGCGGGCTAAAAGGAACTTAACTTAGGGGACTGGGGACATGAATCAGAAGCAGGCAAAAAGGGCCTTATCATTGGGAACTGGGGACATGAATCAGAAGAATGCTAAAAGGACCTTAACTTAGGGTAATGGGGACATGAATCAGAAGAGTGCTAAAAGAAACTTAACTTCGGGGACTGGGGATATGAATCAGAAGAGTGCTAAAAGGACCTTAATTTAGGGGACTGGGGACATGAATCAGAAAAGTGCTTAAAGGACCTTAACTTCGGGGACTGAGAATATGAATCAGAAGAGGGCTAAAAGGACCTTAATTTAGGGGACTGGGGACATGAATCAGAAGAGTGCTAAAAGGACCTTAACTTCGGGGACTGGGGGACATGAATCAGAAGAGTGCTAAAAGGACCTTAACTTCGGGGACTGGGGACATGAATCTGAAGAGTGCTAAAAGGACCTTAACTTCGGGGACTGGGTACATGAATC
>Ga0123352_10000902_pt1 | contig 37740 bp, 31 predicted proteins | sample TergutLab28metaG_FD_89700 | JGI IMG/M metagenome (GOLD analysis project Ga0123352, IMG submission 89700) | Labiotermes labralis P1 segment gut microbial communities from Petit-Saut dam, French Guiana - Lab288 P1 | ecosystem: Host-associated > Arthropoda: Insects > Digestive system > Gut ... | reverse complement strand
GCGGTCCGACTGATCCCCTGTTCCGCACCACACCCGCGGGGAGAAGGGAGGAAAGGGGCGGGAGGGTGGGGGGGGGGGTGGGGGGGGGGGGGGCGGGGGGGGGGGGGGGGGGGGGGGGGGGGGGGGGGGGGAAGTATCTTGCTCCAGATGGAAAAAAACCATGAATCCTCAGTCCGGCCAATAACCTGTCAATACTAACAGAGCAATGGAACAATACTGGACATTAAAAATTAATGGAAGGAATAAATTTAGGTTGAACTAGGTCGAGGTGCAGAGCTGCAAAATCTGAACTGGACAGGAGGGAAAATCAGCCCCTAAATACTATGGACAGAGATTTAAGTAGTGTGAAACTGACAAATGTTGGTGTAGGACAGGTGGAATACACACTCAGTGAACAAAGCTACAAACATTACCTTCTAACTAACCATATGTGGATGGAAGGGAGCATGGCACAGCCTTTAGATGCTGCAACAAAATGCAGTGGGAGGGAAATATAGGGTGTCCCACTCGCTACTGAACCCGACATTTCTTTAATAATTCTAACACCAATGAAGATATTGCAACAAAATTTGAACAGGAGTATGTTCGTTGTGTGAGAAATGAAGAGGAATGTGTCTGTAGCGTGTGTCTGTAGTCGTTGCAATATCCTCATTAGTGGTAAAATTATTAAAGAAATGCCAGGTTCGGTAGCAAGTGGAACACACTGTATTAATACTATAAGAAAATGTATGTACAAGCACACCTACAAATTCAAGGGGGAAGAAGCTGTTTAATTATTGACAAAAAGAGACTTTGGTTATCTTCTTGTGTGTTCAAAAGACCACTGCTGATTTCTAAGAACAGTATCTTAGTCTGGAAATGTCTGCACAGCATCAAAATGCTGTTGTTAAATCACTGTTGTTTAATTCCCTTGCTGACCTTCAGACTTGTGGTGGAAGAAATTATGAATCACCTAACACACACTACACTTTACTTCTGCTTCATTCACCACCAGTCAACTTCCCATCTCTCCATGGGCTGCTTTGTCTGCAGTTCTTAATTTGCATTTCCAGGTGCTGTCAGGGATCAGGTGTCCACAGGTTGTGGTGCTCAGGTGGCAGACATCACAGCTGGCCAGGTGTGCTAGCCAGTGGCGTCAGCCACAGACTTATAGTACAGTGTTTTAAATGTATAATGTGTGCTTAATTTTTTTTTTAAATTTATCTTTCAAATATTTTCGACCACAATTAAAATTTAGTAATGCTTCAAACACATGCAAAATACACAAAGGTCTCCACATAAAATATGCACTATTTATGGACAGCTTTAACCAAATTTGTCATGTTTTGATATACTTTTATCAGTCACCAATATAGAATTTCAAGAAATTCCATGCAGTAGTGCTTGAGTTGTTATAAGTTGACACAATTAGAAGGGCAGAAATAGAAAACCTTACAACCATATTTAACATTCACAGGACTGTGCATTGTGATATATTCTTATAATAAAACCAATGAGATGCACCAATTTCTCAAATTTATTTTTGGAATAGAACTCTACATGTTTCGGACACGTTTTCTGTCCATCATCAGGACACGATGGAGAGAAAACCTGTCCAAAAATGTAGAGTTCTATTCCAAAAATAAATTTGAGAAATTAGTGTATCTCGTTGGTTTTATTATAAGAACTTACGACCATACTTTTACAAGTTTTCATTGCAGATGTGCCAGATAGGGATATTATATGAAAATAAACCTTACCTTAAATGTCAGTGTTATTTTCGATAATGAAACAAACATACACATGAACAACATGTTCTGTATAAGAAGGATGTATTGCTTTTTAAGGTGTGTCAGGAGTGATGACTATACAGGCCTAAGTAAAATCGAAGTTGAAAAGTAATTTTTTTACACCTGTTAAAATTAAGTAAAATTACAACTGTCAGGGTGGAAAATTCTGAAATTAAATAATGTACTATTATTATTATCATCATCATCTTCATCTCCTTTATGCAGGGTATTTATACTTGCATTCCTGAGACAAACTATGTCCCTAGGGAATAAAGTGTTGCAGCTATTCTGTTGCTACTATTCATGGTGCTTATATCGCTAGTTTCTGTGTTGAATCTATGCTACTTTCACATTAGTACTTTCTGAAGTATGTGTACAGTGGCCAATATGGCTGTTTTCTGGAGTTCCTTAACTCCATGTTTTCCTGGTATGTTGCTCACATATTTTCTGAATGACTTTGAAATAGTCCCAGTCGCCTCCTATTATTACTGGTATCACCTTTGTTTTTACATTCCACATGCACTGTATTTCTATTGTACGGTCTTTATATTTCAAAGTCTTCTCGGCTTCCTTCTTAATCACATTTCTGTCTCCTGAGACTGCAACGTCTATTAACATGCATGTTCCCTTTTCATTATCACGGATTATAATGTCTGGTTTGTTGCTGGAGATAGTTCTGTCAGTTTGTACTTGTTGATTCCACAATATGGTTACCTTGCCTCCTTGACTTGTTTCTACTGATTTTGGTACACATTCATACCACTGTTTTTGTCCAATTGTACCCCTGCTTCCTTGCATATGTTGAAGTGTAGTTATTATTATTATTATTGTGTTAAAATGCGACAAAAATGTCATCTTGGATATGACACAATTGTAACAAGTCTTGTATGTTACAAACGACCCCAACAAATGCCTAGCACAAGGTGGTCAAGTAAAGCAGTAGTGGATGCATCACAAAAGTGGCTGACCTAGGAAAAGTTGGAGAATTAGGACATGTAACAATTCATAGTCCTTGCTAATAAAGAATAGGAAAACTCTCACACACACACACAGTACAGGTATAAAACTTACACAGCTTTATTTGTCCTGTCTTGCAGTATGCTGCACACAAATATTTTAATGCTATCCTGCAAACTCACTCATGGCAAGACAGCATGTATACGTCTAAAGCCCTGAAAATATGTGAATAAGCTAATGAAGCACAAGATCTTACCCAATCTGAGTCCAAGTTCAATTGCAGTATCCCTCGATGATGAGTAAGACAGAGATATGTTGCACCTCCTTACATAGGCACTGGCAAGTTCTTTAGCTACTTGTGTACCATGATCCATTAAAGCCTACAGATACAATATAAAATATTATGCATTAAACTACATGGATTCTGCATGAAACCATCTCAATTACTCCTTAAGTTTCTTGTTTATTTTATTACACTATGCCAATTGCACTATCCCATTCATTGTCTAGTACCACAGCAGTTACATGCTGAGGCATTATTCTAACTATTAGCTGGAGGGAATCACAGTCCTACTCCATAGTAGGGCATCTTCCATATTATAATCAAGTTTACTCAGTCTGTTAGAAATGTAATACTTTTATGGAAACCAAAGGCTCATAACCATGATCACAAAAGGCCTGTCACTGGACCTTATTCTGGGTTCACTGGACCTAATATTGGGCTAGTTAAACCTAGCCCACATTTTCACCCCCTGTATAATTGCCTCATATGCCTATATTTCCCAAGTGCTGGGTTATGTAATACAAGTTTTCCTATCAAATTACACATGTGCTTTCCCATTTTCCTTGTGACTGTTACACATCCAACCCACCTCAACTTCCTTCAGTTAATCATCCAAGCAGCATCATGAAAAGGTCAGACCTTATGAAATATATCATTTTACTTTTCACAGTCTGTAGTTAAATTCATAAACAAAATGTGAAGGTAAACCTATCCCATTACAGGCCTACACAGGCTCTTAGGGCTCCAGGTGGTTGAGACTCCCAGAATTTCTAGAAAATCAGTACAAATGATGGTGGTCCCTATGCTACACATTTCTAATATACACAATTCAAGGGACCTGTAATGATCATAAGGAAATTTGCTGAACATTACTTATATAACATTGTGTAGTTTTGATCGTCCCTGAGAGACACTACATTTGCATAGGCACCATCAGTATTAGCAGCGGCATTTGCATACTCCAACGAAGATGAGGACTACGACAGCGGTAGCATAGATACTGACAGGATCAGCCAGACCAGATAGGCCTCACCAGCAGAAGCAGATAAAGTGTGTCCCACAATGAGAGGGTTGGGGATCTTTAGGCATAAAGAAGTCAATCCCCTAGACGAGGAAACCCCAAAATCATATCAGGCCCTCCAGGGTGGTGGGTTGGGCATCAGGCTAAACACCATGACCACACAAAAATAAAAATTGTTAAGCCTCAAATAAAGGCTCAGAATGTGCACAGACACAGGCAAGAACTCAGGAAATGGAGAATCATTTTTGAGTTCAGGACCTGGAATGTGAAAATACCGTAAAGAAATGGCAAGGTGACAACCATCATACTGCAGCTTTGAAAGTAAAAACTTCAAGTGACAGCAGTCCCAGAGGCAGAAATTGAACTATGGATCTGAAAAGTCACACTGTGCTCTATAGTAGAAAAGATGGACCTGGAATGTTAGGACACCGTACAGAACTGGCACAGTGACAACCATCACACTGCAGCTTTGAAAGTATGAACTTCAAGTGACAGCAAACCCAGAGGCAGTATGACATGGAAATGGTATTATGGATCTGAAAAGTCACACTGTGCCCTATAAAAGGAAATATGGAGGTAGCCATGAGTTTGAGTTTGTGTTTATACCTAGTCTTGCCATAAGTTCTGTTACAAGTACAATGTGATCTAGAAGGAAAATTAAACATCAACTTTTCGAGCCAAATAATTTATCTGCAATAGTTTTATTTTTCATTTATAATAATGTCACTCAAAATGGTCGTCCTCTGCCTTGACACAAGCCTTGAGACGCTCCAGCCACTCTGCCATTGCCGCATGCACCGTCTCCAGGGGTATCTCTGCCACTGCCTTCACAAGGGATCTCTTCTGGCTCTCCAGGATGTTGTGATGCTTTTGGCACACCATGTCCTTCAAAACAGCCCACAGTTTATTGTCCAGGGGTTTGAGGTCTGCACTCCCTGAGGGCCAATTCTTGGCGCTGATGAAGGCCAGAAGGTTCCTCCAAAGGCACTCCTGAGTTGTCTTGGCCTTGTGGGCAGGAGCTGAGTCCTGCTGGAAGACCCATTCCTGACCACTGAAGAGGGTCATGTTAAGATGTTTCACAATTCCTTGTAGCACGTCCTCTTGATACAATCAGGCACCAATTTCACTCCTTTCTTGCAAAAATGAAGAGGTGTCACCCCCTGATGGGACACCCCCCACCAAACCATGACGTAGGGAGGGTGATGGCCTCCCTGAAACCTTGGAACATTTTCCTTCACCTCAGGGGATGTTTGAGCATAAATCTTGTTGTTCTAGTGGTTGTACTGCTCCTCAATAATGAAGATATTCTCATCCATGAAGAGTATGTTTTTGTGCGTGTTCTCAGCATGACGCTGGAGGAGACACTCTGCTCTTGTCCATCGGATTGCCTTCAAAGCAGGAGTAAGGATGTGTCCCTTTGAGTAGCGGTGAGCTCTCAAATGTAGATCACCCCTGATGATGCACAACATCGATCAGGTCGATATGTTCAGCTCTTGGGACATTATCTTCTGTTTCCAGAGCAGATTTTGGTGAATCTGCTCCCACACTGTTTTGATAGCAGCTTCAGCCCTCAAACTTTTCAGGTGTCCTGACTGAGCCCTGTCTTCAACCCTCTAGAGTTCCTCATAATGTTTAACTGCCCAATAGATGTATATTTTAAATGGTTTTAAGAGTTTGAAAATGTGAGAACAGGATTTACCACAACTGTGAAGGCAATCATAGCCACATGGTTTTCCGTGACACCCAACTCCATGTTGACGCTGTGACAGACTCGAGCAAACTGCCTTGGCACAAGTACCTGAAGAGAAAGTAGTCCAAAAACAGCCATCCTTGGAACCTTCCTGCCTCGACTGTCTCCAGCTTTGGACAACATAAAAATTGTAAAAGAACTTATGGGAGGACTAGGTAGGGGATCACAGTATTAATCTTATCATCCTACAAGAAAATATGGTGGTACTGGCAATGACCTACCATGCCACATGCTGGTTTCTGTATGTTCACTTCGTACCAATTTAAATGTCCATACTAAGCCAGAAAAAATCAGACCATCATGAAATACAACAAGCACTGACTCTGAGGCCCATTAAGCCTCCTTATTCAATGGGTAGAAGTGTTTCTTCCAGGGGTAAAGCAGCGAGAAGTGAAATTAACCACGCACCTGAATCCAGTGCTGAGGTTAAGGATGAGTGCAGCTATACCTCTAATCCCCCTATATGCCTTCAGAGCATGGACAAGGAGAATTTACCTTTTAAATCTGTCTTTCAATGCACTAATGAGCTGAAAAAGAGACTGGTATGATGAGTGTGCGAGAATAATAAGGGAAATAAATGAGGCTTGCCAAAAATACCTAGAATGCCCTACTTGAGCAAAACAAAAGGAACAGCAAGAGAAGAAAAACAGATTGGATGGATGCCTAGATGTAAGAAGACAGGGCTGAATAACAAAGAGAAATAAAAAAACAGTTTAAGAAGAAGAATATAAGCTTATAAGGTAGTACACTTTACCTGAGAAATGATATTCTCCTTCAATGAACCAGGTATGGGATAAAAATAAAAAGATAACGCTAGTCAACAAGGTTTTTGCAACATGGATGAAAACATCTGTTTTGCACATGTCAATGCAAGTCTATCTCAAGCTCATAATTTGAAATGCCATGCACTGAACATTTCCACCCTGGACATGTTTGATCCACATGGTGTTACCTACCAATGGGGAGGAGTTTGTCTTAACTCTAGACGAGCTGCAGGAAGTACCATCTACATTCTCTGATCCCAGCTATGTTCCACAGGATGATCTAGAACCACATCTGATCCAGCAAAGCAAGCTAAATGATCTACATGACTTCAGTCTTTCCAAGCAACAAGCACAGCTTCTGGCATCATGACTGCAGCAGTGTAACTTGCAGGCTAAAGAAACAAGAATATCCCCACTCAGGAAGAGGCAAGAAAAATTTTCCAGATAGTATGGAATGCATGATTCAGACTGCAGGTAAATTAGTAAAAAGAGCTAAGATTATGATACAGACCAGCATCAGGCAGAAGTACTATATAATTCACTATGATACAGTGAAAATTTGAAGCAGTGAAAGAATTTAAATATCTTGGGTAGATACTGGCAAGCACCAATAATAAATGGACAGAAATGCAACAGCAAATTGTGCAGCCAACAAAACCTATTCCTCACTATTAACTATCATGAAGTCAAACTGTGTTCATAGGAACACTAAAATAAGAATATATACAAAAACCACAATCAGAAGCATCATATGCTATGCAAGCAAAACTTTGACCATGTCCAAGAAGGTGAAAATGATCCTTGGAGCCTCTGAATGAAAAACACTTAGAAGAATACATGGATCAATATAGGAAAATGAACAATGCAGAATCCACTATAATAAGAAAACCTATGGTTTATATAAAGGCATGTATGCAGTTAATACATATTAAACTCGGAAGACAGGAATAGGTTGGACACATATGCCAGATGGATGATCAATAACACCAAGAAAAATCGTAGAAGAAAACACACAAGGTAGTTGAACAGCAGGGAAGACAAAGGACAATAGACATAGTTATCACACATGCCAGCAAATAGCTAGGGACCACAGGGTGGAAAAATACTACAGCTAATTTAACGTTTTTCTCAGCTTCGTGTCAATAGTCAGGCACTGGAATAACTTAACAGATAGACCGATTACATGTAGTTTCCCTTTCATATGCAAGCAAACACATAGCCAGCTTCAAAAAGAACATTGTGGGTGTTCATCTACTGGACAACAGATTAGGAAAGTTCTTGCACAATGATAATCGATCACTGGCATATGGAGTTAAAACTGTAAGGTAACACATACAATCATTCAATCATTTTTAATTTAACATGAACATCTGACATGGTTAAATAAACTAAGATAGGTACAGGTGCGCATCATGAGATCGCACTTTAATGTACAAAAGTGGCACCTGTTGGCAGACCATCATGCACTGAACTAACTTGCGTACTATAGAAGACTGGGTGTAGGAGACCACACAGATTTGTTTCAACAGCAGTAAAGCATGTTCATGTGCCTGAATCTTGGAATTGACTATGTCTGTCTTGTTACAAAACTAAGGCAATGAAGACATCTATATATTACTACTCAAATCTTTGGCTCACTATTGTTCATAATCTCTCACCATATGCATCATAATCTCTCTCAGGCTTCCATTAAACTAATGATATTTGACAAAAATTTCAACATGTCACAGCATATATGTATTTCAGTTATTCACACCTCCATCCATTTCTCTTTATGCTCTGATACAAACAATATGCTTTGAAACTTGACATTCAACCAAGGTTACAAATAAAAAAAAATGCAACACACACACACACACAGCAGGCAGTGACCAACATGCTGTGTAAACTGTTCATTTGATGGGCTCGCCATTACTTCGTCAAGTCTCTACTATCTAAAAATCAGTGATTATTACAATATGAAGACAGACTGACATCTGCATATTACACTCCGTACTTTAAACTGCTGTCATACTTACCTGAAAACTTCTCAGAAGAAACATCCGTCTGCTTGTAACGTTGAGGACTCGACCAAAGACATTCAGATCACTGAATTCGGCCCCAAGAAGACACAGCCTTTTTTCTTTATACAACTAGAAATAAAATAACTTGCGTACATCATTTAATACAAGGCGAGAAACTTTGTCTAAGTCCCTTTAAATTCTGTCGCTAATATTTAGTAAATACTAAAATTAATTGCAAGCATGAATGTGCAATGTAACTTCTAACTTCCACCTGCACGTCAAGTTTTTTTAACCATGTTTTGGTTCCCAGCTCCGAGTATTTGTACCAAAATTCGTACCTTGTAATACAAGTCAAACATTAAGTTGTCCGGTAGTATCCGAATTTCATTTTTAAAACACTGATAGTTGTCAATAACTGCTGAAATTCCTAAATTGTACAAAGAATCGGGTACCCCAACACCTTGCGGATCCATTTCGACTATTCTCAAACAGCTGGCCACCACTCTATCCGCCTAACTGACTCACGTTATCACAGAGCGTAAACTGTACGATACTGTAATCCATGCTAATGATGCGAACGGGTCTCGCCTATCAATCTGTCGAACTGTTTATTAGCTTTGGTGAGGCCTGTTTGTGGTAGGAAGTGCTTCTGTTCCAGGAGATGCAATGCTAAGGGTGGTATGTCCTATTTTAAAACATTCCATTGCGAAGGTTCGGGGGAACCAGAATGATTCCAACATGAAAGGAACACATCATCTTCTGGTATATGCTGATGACGTTACGTTACCGGGCTAAAATATAATTCTATAATGAAGAGCACAGCTTTATTAGTCGCTAGAAAAGGGATTGCTACAGAAGTAAATGCAGAGAAAACTAAATATATGTTCACCTCTCGTCAACAAAATGCAGTATAAAATTACATCATTTCAAAATAATGCGAAATTCACATATTTTGAAGTGACACTAACAAATCCAAATTGCATGCATGTAAATATTTGGCAGATTACATTCAGGGAATGCTTCCTGCCATTCCCTTTGCAAACTCTTACTTCCTCATGTCCTATCTAAAGACATAAAGATCGAATCATATGGAACTACAATTTTGCCTCTTGTTATACATGAGCACAAAACCTGAATCTGGTCACTCACCTTACAGGGAAAAGAAGGCTGAGGGGTGCTTGACAGCAAGAAACTGAGGAAGATATTGGGGTCCAAGAAAAATCAACGGGAAGGTGGAGAAAATGGCACAATAAGGATCGTGGGGGGGAGGATAATATTATAACAGACCTGAAAAAAAAAGGAAAGGAGGGCATGAACTGGATTCATTTAGCTCAGGCCAGGGCCATGTGGTGAGCTGTTGTGAACACAGTAATGAACCTTTGGGTTCCATAAACAAAAGTTGTTCTCTAGCTTTTCAAGAAGTTATGTAGCTTAGCCTATGTATGTCAATAAATTGAAACCACAAATCCCACCACCTTGGCACAATAGTTTGCTGCTCTTTAGTTTCTCCCAATAAAAGAAACCTTTACACATAAACTGTTGATAAAAAGAACCCTAAAAGCCTAATGTCTGCCACTAAAAATATAAATAACATGTATCTAACTGATCTAAATTAGCATATACTGCATGGGAAGGGAAAGGTAAACTTGTCTCTGTGCTTAACAAGGCACCATGCTATTATGGCATGTGGGGAAGCTGAGGTAAAGTTCCACATATTCTTAACTTCAGGACCATATGGATCTGCTCAGCTTCAAGCCACCAATCCATTCAACATGGTGTTGTCAAACAGGAGGCTGGGTGGACCCCACAGGTGATAGGGATGATCAGAAGCAGGGAAAATTTCTTGCCTTGATGGGAGTCAAAACTCACAACTTCTCAATCAAGTAGAAGTCATATATAACACAAATTACTGTGTACAGACACAAAACGTTGGCATGCGTATGTCTTGCCAAGTCAAGTCTAAAAGATCGTGAAGATGACAAAGAGTATTTGCTTCAGAGATTTGAGGTATTCATGGCCATGTTGTTGAAGATTCATGTCTTCCAGGATGTGGCAGTCACTGGGGAAGTTGCTCCCGACACTTTAAAAAAGACCGAATGCCTCAGTCTTCAAGAGTCGAGTAGTTCAAGGTACAGAATATTCTTCTTTTATTACTTGACTCTGAGGTGAAGGCATTACGCTCCTTGCAAATGTCAGGAACCACTCAGACAGCAACACATCACATCCCAGAAGTCCAGCATCCTCGGTATTTACTTTCTCTATATATCTCAAATACAGAGCTCAGTTTCACTATGAAGAGACTGAGAAATAACCACAAAAAACCTGAGAACAGCCAAGACAGGAAGCTGGAACTTCCAGAATAAAAGGCAGAAATGCTAATCACTTGACTTTGAAATATGGATACTTGCTCATGAAAACCAAGATCTTTGTGTGCTTTTGCCTAAATTTCACTACTCTCTACTACAAGTGTAACAGTTACACTCTACATATTTATTTCTTCACACAATGCTGTTCTGACTTAAAACATTGATAATCAAGTAACAAGCAACCTTCAGGGTTGGTATATCTCTTCCATCAAATTGCCCCCAAACCTACAAACTACACCAGAAAGGCATACAGAAGTGACTGTAACGTCAGCCAACGCGTCAGGGAATTTTCACTCCTGTATTCAACTTTATCCCAACAGAGAATCCAACACAATGTAAGAGGGCCAAGAAAGTCTAAGTACTAGAACTGTACATTCACATTTTGCAATGGAATGCTAAGATAGCACTGCAGCTAAAATCTAGCACATAAACAATGTTCAGTGATTTTAAGATGTAGGCAGAAACATGAAAGTAATATTAAAATGGATCTTAAATAAACAGAATGGGAGGGCAAGACTGGCTTCAGTATATCACTTTAGCTTTAACAACTTTTAATTCTCCTGTGTGACTTGCAAAGAGCTGTGAGCACATCATTAATGGCAGTAAAAAGTAATATGTATAGTTACAGTAGCAGCTGTCATTTTCTTTATTCTCCTAGCCACAGTAGACACAAAAACATTCACCCTATTTATACATGTGTAACTTCTTTTGGATTGTAGGGCAACCCCCACTTGTTCAGATGATCAACTGCATAAAAATCCTTGTCTTATATTTACATTAATATAATATCAATACTTACATATATATATAGTTCAGATGGAGTTTGAATATGATTATTACGCACATTTACTGTTCCCAGGAATGCATGGAACTAGTAACAGTGATGATGGAAGTGATACTGAAGCATAACAAATAGATTGGGATAGAATGGGTGTTCAGATTTTATGTCAAGGTATCCCAACATACTATGCTACATGGGAAGCATTATGCGAAATTTTTGGACCACAGTTTGATTCTAGTGACATAAACACAGTCAAAGTATTTTGTTCTTGATACAGCTATCATGTACTGTATAGTAGATTAAAAAAAAATGGCAGCGAAATCAAACCCCCCCCCCCCTCACTTTAGGTCACTCTAGGATGAGAAACTTATAGGATGTTAGAATGGATGAAATGTATGGTGTTTGTTGCTGCTCGCGCTGATCAGAACTTACAAATTCCAGCACAAAGGGCTTATACCAGGGGTGGCCAGCTAGATGAGCACCCAGCAAAAATAGGTTAGTTTCAGTTAAAACACCATTCACAGCAGTCGGCTGTGTCAATGTGAACTACCTAAATATTTGTTTACAGGAAGCTTGCATAAACCCCACTGTAGTCATAACCTTGCTGCAGTCAGAACTGCCTGCTCAGAAGGCCTTGCTTTCTACCATTAGCCCGGGAAATAATGGAGCTCATAATCCAATTTCCCCTACAGTGGACAAAATGTACCTTGTGTGGACATTCATAAAAATGGAAATTATGACTTCCCTTAGCCATCTGACCATAAATTTTGAGCAACATGCAATACAAACAGAGGTGCCCTCATTCTCCACTTTGACAGTTGGGGCATGGGACCAACTACCCCAGTGTGGGGTTAAAAAAAACCTCATACTTAGAATACTCAAACTATGTTAGCTGGACAGAACCAACTGAGACAACTTACCAAACACAAGGATATAAGATTATTCATTGACTTTAAAGCAGCATATGAGAGTCACAAGAAATAAGCTACAAATGCTGTGGGTCAAGGGGTGGAAGACAAAAGTACTACATAGTTAAAAGTGGAGGAACACAGCTGTGGTGGTCAGGAATTAAATGGAGCTACAGCACCAGAGGAAAAATCAGTAACTGTGCAATGGTGTAAAAATGTATTATACACACAAAAATACAAGATTATAATTCTTTGAATAAACAATTATTTTGAAAACTTTGTTTTAGGGCATCACCTTAGGTTTCTGGTGATCCTGGATATGGATACATATGGTAATTCCCATTACTGGATTGTTTTTAATGAAACTTATAACACATTTGAGTTTACTGCAACTCAAACATAAACTTCTACAGCATCCCAAAAAAGTGCCTGCATGCAGTACAATATTTAATTATTATTATTTCTGATGATCTGCAAAAAGAACTCTCTGAACCTTCAAACACTTTTTATACATTCAAATATCAAGAGCTCAGTTAACATAATGGTGAATTAGAACAATTAACCTAATAATTATATAACAAAAAGGAACAACAACTGCTCTTGTTTATGCACATTATTATGTAGTGTCAAGTCCTACTGGACACCATATGTGATACACAACAATGATCTGAAATGTCATCCTTTGAGCACATAACAGTTCATGTTCAATGAAATGCGTCAGCATGTGAGGAATCGCGTAACAATGATCATTCACTGGTTGGCAGAACTTCAGCCAACCTCTAATTCCACTGTTGGAGTTTCAACACAATTACAAACACACCATCCACTATAATAAAACATGAAGCTGAATAAACTACTGCAATGTAGGAAACAGACAGCCACTACAGCACACAGCTGGGATTCTCTCGTCATGTACTTCCTGTTATTCAAATTCTAGCTTTTCAAACATATTTTCAAATCTATCTACTTAAATTCCAAAATTAAAAGAAGCATTAACATTCCTTTCATAGATCACTGGCAGATTGTAAGCATTTATTTTCCGAATATAACTAATAAAGGAAAGGAAAATGGATGCAATAATATGACGTATTTAACAGTTTTTAAATCAAGAATCCCAGAAAAAAACCTAATTTATGTAAATCAGGTGTACACTACAAGAAGACTGTTGGATGTACATATACATGGTAAATAAAATTTCCTTCAACTCCATATTCAGCAATGTAAGTGGAACATTCAATTTTCTACATGACATAGTCTCACAGCCAAAGCTTTTTTCCTGGGCAGAACACACCAGAATGAGTTCCAGCACATCTCATTAATTAAAATGTTTGTTTCAATAAACACCAAAAAGAACTTATAATTTTATACCATGGATCAGTTCAATATTTATTGATATCCATTACAAAACACTATTTTAAAACCAATACTTTAACACTTTTCATGTCAACTGATCCCCTGTCTGAAAAGTTACTAACCAAGCTCCAGTATATTTCTTTCCTTGGAGGGGAGGAGGGGGAGAGTGGGGGAAAAACCCGATCAGAGATGTTCCTTAGCTCACAAACTTACATTCACAAATTAGTCAAAAGCCAACATTATTTGCAAGTAGGCCAGTTCATGTGTTTTCTCTAATCAATGATCTTTAACCAACAGAATACATACAAAATCAAATTAGGTATGTAAATGCTTCTGTACACAGTTTAATAAACAATGAGGTTTAGGAATCCATTTACAGGGAAATATAATATTATGGTTACTGAAATTTCGAACATGTTCAAAGTTAGCCCTTGCTAAAGCACTTTTGATGGTATAGCAGCAACCTTTAAAAGCTATGAACACAAGAAAAATCATGCTATTTACTTGCCTACAATAAGAGTCAGACAGTTCATCAAAATTATGTTCCAAAAGTCAGGATGTAGGGGAGGAAAACAGAGTAAGAACAACTCTGTACTACAGTTCATAGCTCTGTCAATATCCACTACCAAGGAGGTAATTCTAATCCTCTTGTCTTTTCTCTAATTGCAAATGCGAAGTACTATCTCTGCTTTGTTTACACAATATACTAAAATAGCAATGTAACTGGAATGGCTATAATATATGCAGCTAAGTTTAAGAACTTGGTAGCAATACTACATCTTGTTCAAAAGCAATAGTAAAATGAGGTCCAGTGACAAAACACACTCTCAAAATGGTAAGTAAATGACCTAACTTTTGAATACTTCACTTATTCACAAAAATTCAAAGTTGACAAAGACTTCAATTTGCAAAAATTCATGCATGCATACACACCAGCACATACACAAACACATGCACACATCATAACTTAGGGCAGAACTATATTACAGTAAGTATTCTGTATACATAGAGAGAAACCATGGATTGAAATAACTTATTTGAAATGTCATTGAGTAGAAAATCCCATTCTATGACAAGTATTCTTGTTCTTGTAGTGCAGAAGCATGTTCAGTTTTCATCATACAGAGGGGTAGCATCTCCACTGAGTGAACTTTCAACCATGGAATGGGGACTTGTATTGGTACGCGGTGTGGATCGCAAACTCTCTCGACCAGAACCAGAACTACGAGGAGACTTGTTGCTGCTCGACAGACCATATGGTAATCTGCCACTCACAGGATGACGATTTCCCATACCATATGTACTCAAACTACTACTGCTTCTAAGCGTTCCACGTCCAGACTCATCATATCTGGGTGTTGTTTTTCGCAGATCATCAAAATGAGGCGTTGAACTTCCACTGCTAAAACCACAATGATAAGATGTGTAAAAAAGATGATTCAACAAAAGGTCCTAGCACTAAGAAAGTTTCAGTGACTACTGAAGAACAAGAATAAAAGAATTCATCACATTTTCACTCCCCCACCCCCTCACCTCAAATCCTTTCTTCACATTCTTGGACCCACAAGTTCCCAGAAAAATGCTTTCCATCACCTCTTTTCATCACAGCAGGTAAACTACCCTGCTGGCCAGCACAGCAGTCTGCTTCCTAATCAAGCAGGTTTTCTGTCACCCTCTCATATACCAACTACTACCAGATCTATATAAAGGCCCCATGTTAAACCCCAAGACTCATTCACCCTGAAGATGGCAACTGCAAAATTTGCCAGAACATAAGAAAATCACCCATTCCTCTATGTGGCCTAACCCTGAAGGCTGATCAAATGCAATGAATACCAGCTGCAAAAGCCTCAGAATTAAAAGCAGTTTACAATGGAACAAAAGGAAAGCTATATGTGATATGGTAGATATTTGAATCCTGGAGCCTGATAAGGAATTTTTGTGTTAATTTGAACACAGCATTATACTACTACTGATAGCTGCTGCAAGTGTTAAACTCTAAAATGTACAATATAGTACGTGGGTTTTTATTCCTGAGTTGGCTTTCAAAAGTTCTGATCCTAAATCTTCCAACAAATATTTTATATCACATAGTTAAACAGTGCTATTTGATAATCATTATACATGAAAGCAAGTCCTGCAAATCACACGTGATTCTTATGGCATTACTCTGACTGGAGGTAATACTGATACATCACCCATGTTGTCTTGGTGTGGTTCTTCCATCTTGCCGTGGTGTATTCATACCAGACTCCCTATTCTTCAACTTAGCCCATGCCTCAGCTGCTCTTCGCCAATCCATAGGTTCATTGACCATAGTTCCTTGGGCAGGCCTACAAATTCAGTACACAGTTGTATAGTTAAAAAAAAAAAATCTTCCTTGTTATAAATATATAAATATATTTACTTCTAACAATGCCATTATGCCAGCAGCAGTTGAGAAAAATCCAAAAACTAAATCCCAAAGCAATACATTTTGCATTTCATCCATGGGTTTTCTTTATAGTACCAAGCAATGGATAAGGTAAAGTAAAATTATACTGTGCTAAAGCACTGCCCTACTAGATGCAGAGAGGAAATCTATTGGTTTAAACGCTTCTTTGTACCCTATAACTGAGTCCCAAATCTGTTACATCCCAACACAACTGCATTATGATTACCTTTAATACTTCCATAATTTCAGTTACTGCCTATGGTTCTGATACGTAACAACAATAATATGTCACATACAGCAACTGTATGATATTAACATTTTATTCTGCAAAATACAGTAAATCTGAAGACAGTCTGTGTGAATGGGGTCAAGACATAGTTAAATGTGGTGCTGTGCAGTGACCATCCTCATCCACACGAAAAGATCCCATGATATCCATTGCATATGAGGACCTACTAACGATCTGTGAGAAATTTCAAATTTCCTACTAGAAATCGACCAGCAGATGTTCAGTCCACAGCTCAAGGACTTACTGTAGTACCATGACTCCCTATACGCATCTACTACACACGCATAATTTTGCAATTCACAATAAGAACTGCACTCTTCTGGGTTGTTATGCAGCAAGGTAGTGGTAAACTCGTACTGACATTCTGGTACAACCTATGAGTCCCACCCTCAGGATTCAAGAATGGATAATTATTAAAAATTGTGCGAGTTAAAAATGTTTGGTGTTGGCAGACCGATGAATGAGGTTGTATTATGGTCAGATCTAATCCACCAAATGTTGTTGTCGTTGTTGGATAAAAACGATTACTTAATTTAAAGAAAGTGCGTACTGGTGATTTTTTAAAAATGCTGTAAGGTCAAAGAGCGAATCAAGAATTCTTCTGGGCCATTTCATGGTATCTATGAGAAGCAATGTGAAGAAAACAAGGAGAACTTCAGCAGCAACACAGCTGGTTACTTTATAACAACATAAACACTTCTGCAAACATGGTGCTCTCAATCCCAAAATTTCTCAAGAAAAACAAAACTTCAGTGGTTCCACAGCCACCTATAGCCCTCATCTTTCTATCCAGCACATATTTTCTGTTCCAAAAATTTAAAATTAGCTTAAAAGGATGTCAGTTTGAGTCAGTACAGAACACACAAGGAAAAAATGCCATAGCAGCCAATCCACACACCTTCAATGTCACATATCAAATGCTGGGAAACACGGAATCATCATACTAATGCAGGAGAGGACTATTTTGTAGGGGATAAATTTGATAAAATTTATCTGGTATTTAATGTGTTTTAACTTATCAGCTCAAGAACATCTTAAACAGACCTCCTACATTTTCTTGAAGTATTTCTTTTCTTATCCATTTCAAGGTTAAATTATTTCCCCACAAGTAGATTAGGAGGAAAACACAGTGTAACTATGATATAATGTTAAGCAGTAAAACTCAAAAAACATTCATTCCAATTCACACACATAACACCCATGACAGTTTACACACAGATCTTCCACATCCATTTCCTTGTTCATAATTATGTGGGTGTGGCAATATTTTGGAAATATAAAAACAGTATAATATTCTTAATACACTTAAGATTATCTGAAGTATGAAATTCAAATTTTCCCTTACTACACAATCTGTGATACTTCCCTACTGACTACTTACCTGGAGCTGCCTCTTATAAGCAAAAATCCCTTCCCACTACCTGCAGCACACGCACAATGTAAGAAGTTACCAGTCAATCTGACTTGTATGTACGTAAACTACATTACTGGCCCACGGCAAATAAACCACACCTGTCAGACACCTCAAGCACATTAATGCCTTACCTCCATTATGAATGCTAAAGGTTCCCAATTTTTAAGCACACGATGAAATGGCTGGCTTGTGTCTTGACTTTTCTCATAAAACCATTCAAATAATGTGAATTAATCTGCATGAAGCCCTTCTGCGTCTAGGTCAGGTAAATACCCTAACAAAATACTCAGTTATGTCCTGGAATACATGCAGAGGGAGGAGGTCCAGAAGGTGCACCAACAATAGCTGCACAGACTAAAGTTACAAAAGAACTTGGGTAGCAAAAATGCATAGGAAGTAAATAGCTACTCTAAGAGCAATGGCCAATATAAAGCTTCTAGTAATGATGAAAGCCCTGTTTTATGTAAAATCTTTCTGTATATGTAATGTTAAAGAAACTGATGCAGCAAACTATATCTGCCCATACAACAAGGTCCTGTTATAAGCCACAGTCATTCTGTTAATGTTAAAATACATATGCCTTCCACAAAATACGTCCCACAAAGTACAAAAGGTCAGGAAAGCTGTAAGCGTGGGGTTAACTCACTACAGAACACGTGTGAAGTGTATGTACACCTGCAAGAGATGAAAAATGCTATTTAACAGCATCCTTTGTATAACAAGTAAAATTATTACAAAACTTATTGTATATACCTTGAATGAGGTGTATGGGGGGTGTGTACAACCCTGTGAGTGGGTGTCCTATGTGATGGTGGCGATGGTGTGACGGAACCAGGGTGCAAAAATCCTTGGGTGTGATGAGGTGGATGGTGAGAAGGTGTCTGCTGGCCATACCGTGGAGTCTGCGTGGCATGAGGGGTGTGGTATGGAGTCATGAATGGTGTCTGTCCTGAAGGTGTGTATGGCTGGAAATAATACACATATTAAAAATACAAGACATACTGATCAGCAGAAATATCACAATCACAAATAATTCCATAAAACAAGATTTCCCCCAAAAAAGTTCCTTAATAATTAGCTGATAAAGAAACTTATTGCCTTTAGATTAGACAAAACTTCAACACCCACATTAACAAACAACAATCCTCATCTTACGCAAAGTACACAGATACCAGTCCAAATTTTCATATACTGTTTGTAAGAGACCTATTTTAAACCAGGAAGACAGTTTTTAAATCACAAGTCCACAACACTATGGAATGGTTTCAACACATTTCCTAAACTAACGAGGTGAATTTATTGAATTTCCATGGAAAATTTTGTAACAGTATATTCATCTACACACATTTCATAGTATCTCTTGACACAACGGACATTCACTTCACTTCACTTTCAGAAACTTCATTTTGTGCACAACACCTGGAAGCAGGTCTCAAAGTAAAGATCCACCTCACTATAAGGAAGAAAATAAGGTGTCTCCAGTCTCTTCTCTTCCCTCTCTTATAACAAAAAAACACAACACCTTCCTTTGTGCTTCTGACTTCTGTACTGTTACAGTATTCTTGGGGAAGCGTTTTCCCAGCGATTGAGTATTCTAGCCAAAGTATTTGAAACCTGAGGTTCCTCTATCAGAACTAGGGCTTCTATCAGGCCATTTCTGCAGCTAAAATGGTTTGAAGGATTCACTCCATTGTAAGTACCGCACGTAATGTGGAATTTAATACTTAATACAGTTAAAAATTTTTAACCCACTAAATTCCCCTTTTTCCTTTCTATAATGGCTGCAGTTAATGATCTTTTCAGACCTGCACATTGAAATAACATGCTGTTAACCTTTTATGGGCAGGTTTCATGAAAAAAAAAAAAACCAACAGTTCCACTTCCCCCCACAAGGTCAGGGAATGTGGAAATGACATATTTCCCCCCCCCCCCTCCATTGCATAATCACACTTCCATCAGCTCTTGCAGCAACCACTTCCCCCTTCTCCATTCTTTCTATGACATTTTTCCTGTTCCTGCTATCTTTACCCAGATTTAGCACAGCAGGTAAGGATGGTATATTACAATTATCATCAATCTATCAATGAATATTCTCTATCTATGACAGGTTCCCAAAGTTTTAGAACTATCTCACAACTTTCATGGCTGTCAGTAGAGCTGTCTATGTGCACACCACAAAAGCATATGAAACAGTGGAGTATAGCTTCAACCATTCTTAACCTCGGTACTAGATGGAGATGAGTGGTTGGCTTCATGCCCCAGCTGCTTTACACCCAGGGATTAAAAAAAAAAAGCACCATTCCCCATTGAACGGGAGGCTGTTTGGGCCCCACTGAAATGTATATATTTATAAATGTGTTGCAGTTACTTTTGTGTTATTATCTGGTTACAAAATGTACATTTCAATACACGCAACCCTAAGAAAATAACTCATTACGGCTTGTGCATAGTACAAATTAGCATATATATAAAAAAAAACACACACACACACACACACATGTGAAGTGCAACATTTGCTTTGCTACTGATTACCAGTTCCTTACGCAAGACCCAGGCTCTGCATCACAATGCCCACATACCTGTCAGTCCCCTCGACAACCACATCAACTGCCCCTTTATAAAAAAATAATAAAAAGCATCAGAAACATTAATGATGGGCTGCCTGTTCCAGCTATTTATATTTTGGTTTGCTGCAACTTAGTAGTCAATTTCCACTCGCAATTCAGCGACAGTATGCAGTGAGAGATGGTTATGCATTCTCAGCTTTTTGTTCATTTTCATTCATTACTTCCTCTTGTTCATAAGGCACATCACTCTCACCTTCAATAGATGCAACACTGACACATTATCTGCATCACACTCATCTATAGTCAAAATTATTAGGTGATGTGACACACAGTCACAACCACAGCAGCCACATCTGTTGCCTAACAACCTTTAAAGATGGCCGACTTAAAAAAAATAATTTCTTGCATTTCTTAGATATACCATTAGAAGACCACAAGCATTAAGACCACACGAACATGCTGCAATTTGTAGTTTCAATATCCAACAACCAGCAGCTGTGTAACTACTTTAAGATGCAGTACAGAGTCACTGGTATACATTCAGTCACTGTAATGGCAGATTACTAAGCACCAGATATAAGGAACTGCCTTGTTGGGTTAACATTACTCTCCCTAGACTGTTAGGTCACGAAACTGGGCCATACTCTCAAAAGTTTCCACCACTGTATGCACTTCCCACTTCCCCAACCATGCCACATGTTACATGTACCACATCCTGAGAAAAGAAACACAAGTGAGCATGTGTGCCTAAATACTGAACACTACCATATACATGATCCTGGGCAAATCAATCCAGATCATACCTTCACACTGTATTTCCACAACACCCATTAATACAACTCTGTCAACACTTTCTTGGTTTCCAACTACCTCTATCCAGGAAGTTTTGCCACTCCAGATGTCGTGACTAACAGATTTTTAAGTTACTTCAAGGTGATGTTTCCACATCAGAAGTCAATACCTACCTCAAGGCACTACAATCAAAGACAAAAATGACAAATAAAATGATAACAGCCAACATCTCCACTGAGACTTGAACTGGATACCTGCCAAATACATATCCATAGCATTACTAATACGCCAACCTATTATGCAAGATTCCATACAATTTAATGCAGATGACACAGCGGGCACTTACGGTGTTATGGTAAGTGTGCATATTAGCCCCATAGCCTCCACCTCCAGGTGTATGAGGATAATGTGGTGTCTGGCTCGCCACTTGAGACAGACTATGAAGCATGTGGTTTGGTAGTGCCTGGGCAACACGCTGTATTGCTTCAGGATTCATTCCTGAAATCACAAAAATTTAAATTTAACATTCTACATACTTTTGTATCAAACTGGCCATTGTAAATTTCATATAACACATTGGTTAAATGTGAGATCTGGTACAGAATACACTTTAGTTTCATGGTTATAAAGACACACTTCCAATAACACACACCTTACATTCACAGATAACAAACCTTGTCCTGTGTGTATAAGTACAACAGTCTTCAGTGTATCACACAGCAACTTACTACTTTTCAGTTACAGAAATAACAATAGTACCAGCAAGGTTGACATTAGGTGTTCCATGATACGGTGTCCTGCTAGTTGCCATTCCTCTAGGTGTGCTAGGAGTACCCGGGATAGGTTCACGAAAATTGTCTTTAAACCATCGAAAGAGTGAGCCAATGGAATCAAATACTCGTTGTCGGAAACGGAAGCCTTCTGGTGTTACGGTGACATATTCATGACGAAACCTTGTGCGTGGAAGGTATGATAACATGAACTTCCCAGGGTAACTCTGAAAAGTGTTAAATATAATGTTATGCTGTGAACAAGATGAGTAATGTATCCAAGTGTAACAGTAAAATCAGTATTATACAAAATAACAAAATACATATATCCTGTAGAATAAACAATATGACTACATGTATACACATTTGTGTATATTATGGAAGTTTAATGGTGAAGTAGAAAAAGTAGCATGATCTCAATATGTAGTGGAAATTATTTTAAGTGCAGGTGATCAAGATATGTAACTCACTGTTTGTCAATTTTTAATATAACAGTACTTGACAGGGTAGTTTCTGAAACTGACATGTTTTAATATTTTCTTCTCACAATTCAAAAGCAACACAAATTCTGCGTTCAAATTATTAAACATTTCCAAAGCAAAATATTGAATTACATTCCTTAACAATTAATGTAAAGGTTTAATTAAAGACAGAAGATGTTCTACCATGAATGAGGGACACAACATTTATGCCAATAATGTACATGTGTGCACAAATGCCCAGCTCTCTGAGTTTGAAGTAATCTTAAAAGAAAAAGAAAAAATAATCAGTTTTAACAGGTAAAATCTTTACAAAAATACTTGAGAACAAAAAAGTTCCAAGCCAAGTCATGTGACCAATGTGGGCTAAATTGCCAAAGCCCAATGGGTTAAATACCCATCTTCAAATGTGCCTGGCATGTCCATAATATTGGAAAATGCACCTAATGCACAGACCCTTGTAAAGTTAGTAATGTACTTTCAGGTCCATAAACATGGGAATTTAATGAGCAGATGCACAACTATTAGCTTCCCAAGGACTTTTTTCCATCAGTAGTCAGTCACAAACACAACAATTTAGAACTGGAAATCAGTCTTAAAAAAAAAAATAAAGGTTTATCATACACAGTATTACCTAAATGCTGAACCATATTTAACTGTACTTATTCATTACAGCATGTGAAAAATATAATGTGTGAATTCAGTGATCAGCACAGTCATGGGACAGTTCCCTCTCCCAAATGACATCACGCAGTAGTACTTAACAAGAAGGCATTCGCAAGAGAAAAGTACTCTGCCAGCATAAACATTTTACCTGACTGCTGATGCTCTTCTAGTTTAGTGTCAAAGTCAGGCAAAATCTGAACCACAGAAAAACTGATGGGTATGCACTATGATGGATTTTGTCAGTAAAATAAAAGAGTCACAATATCAGAAAATCTTGCACATAAACCCCCTTGGGATGGGAGCATGACTTTTTGTGATCAGTTTCTAAGACATCTGTAGAAAATGCCACAGTTCTGCTAACCATTTGGTTTACAGATAATGCAAGTATTCATATAAATGAAGTACACTATGTGCAAGAGAATATGTATGTATGGGCCACAGCAACTCTTCATGCAATGAAGGAGACACAGTTACTGCCTCCATTACATGCAATGCTGCATGTTGTTTTTGTCTTCTGATACTGGTGAATAAACTTTTCTTGGGGATGCATTGCACATTAACTGTTATTTCCATATTCTCATAGACCACTTTTCCTCGGAGATACTGTGCATGCCGTCATCTCCACATCTTCAAGAACCAAGTCTTCTTCAGCTGGTTAAGGCTTTACTAAGCAGAGCGACAACATCTGATGGACCAAATTCTAACACTTTTGCCATATTTTGTACATGGTACTGATAATTATACTCTAGAGATGGGTTTTCTGGAATATATGGTTTTCAGGGAAAAAAGCACAATTCTAGAGGTGAAGAAACAAACTGCAGCAGCTGTAATCAGTACACACAGGTGTTACATACACAAATTTTTCAAAGACAACTGCAGTTGGTTCTGGAAACAGATGGGGCACATAGAGTACATATTTCACTTGACTTTCACTTACCCAGGCTGCTGTCAGTAACACACAACACAATTACATCCCTCACATATTGTATGAAGTATAGGAAAATAAAGAGTGGGTTCCCTTTTGGCAAGACCCTTAAAGTTCACCATCATGCATCTAACATAATTCACTGATCCTACCATAATCTTTCAATGAATGAAGTTTTGCACCATACAGAACTTTCTTGAACAATTTAATTGAAATTAGAATCCTATATACCTTACGATGAAACATTAAAATCACAGTGCCTTACCTTGCAAGCGCCTAACACATAATGTATTTTTGAGGCATTCTTCTTCTTCTCTTCCTTAAGTATTTCTTCTGCTTTATCTTTAAGTCCTTCAGTATCTCGATAATACTTGAATGACAGTAGATCTCGAGCGTGTGCTGCCATTGGATTCACATAGCGTGCTATGATTTCATCCAAATCTTCAAATTCTTCATTGTTAATCCATAATGACTGACCTAAACTGAATGCATTCTCTTTACCTTCTTCCCGTACATCAATATGTTGATATACACCATCAGTCACTTTCCATGTTACTGTCAGATGATCTGAACCCTAGAAAGAGGCAAAATGTTGAACTGACAGTTTGTTTCAAACAAAAACAAAACAGAAATAAAATATTTTCAGCTCTACAACTTGAGTAAAATGTCAGCTCCTTTTAAACTCTTTTAACAGAACATAATTACAAGTGTCCATCTAATCATGTTATTAGCAGGGTAAACACTAAGCCATTAATATAGTATGATCATAAATATTTATACCTGATACAGAAAAGTGGGACATGAGGCCAGTAGTTTTCACTACCCTCTCTAACATATATACAAAACAATCCACTATCACAAGATGGCTAACAATGACCATCTTTTTACTTGGTACATTCCTGTTGTTCTACAAAAACACACAGACTCAACACACCATGTGGTCTGCATTCTACTACACGTCTCAATGCAACACATGTTGGACACCACATGTGGCCATCATCAGGCCGTTCACGTATAATTTTAGAGAAATGATATAGCATTCAATCATAAATATTTTGAAAATACAACTGTGGAATCTTGGAGTTTTTCACGTAGTGTAAAATACTCTTTAAATTAATATGTAACTGTAAGGTTTAAAAAGAAATACATTCATCTATCCACCTACCTACCTACCTACCTATGTACCTATCTACCTATCCATCCACTCACTTACCTACCCGTGCAGTTACGATACAGAGAGTACATATGTGAAACTGTAGGGTTGTAGTCACACTGACATAAAGTTACTATTCTGGCATTCAGTCGAGGAACAAATATGAAAAATCTTATTCAATACAGTACATAAAAAACACAAGTCTAGAGCACCATTAGCCCAGTTAAATAGCAAAATAAAATAATTTACCCATACACATAAGTATTAACAATGCAACGCTAACAATTGTGATTTCACTGCTAAGATGTTCAGCTAACAACAGAAACATCAACTTCCTCTTCATACTACGTGAAAGCCGGGCTTCACAACCAAAATCTGGCTTGATACTATACAATCAAGTGTCTAACCTTGCTGGATGGTCTTACGATAACCTCTCCTTGATCCATTTGATCCATGAGTCTTTCCGCTTCCTTGAATGAAATATTATGGAATGATGGATGAACTATAACGCGTTTGATATATGTCTGGCGCTGTTTCAACTTCTTTGCATCTTCTTCAGTTTTTATGTCTCTTTCTTCTGACTCATTGTCATAGAATGGATCTTTAGGTGGTCTAGAAGTATACGATATAATTGAAAAGTTAAAAAAATGCATCAAATTATCACAACTTTGCATATTCTCTACAGATATAAAAATCAGAGAAGGTACATTGATGTTTGGTTTATTTAACCTTTCATGGACAAACTGGCAAAAGTAGTCCCATAAAATGTACATCTCTTTTGCCTAGAAGGGTAAACACTGGCAAGCAATGGGCAACTGAATTGAACCAGTGCTCCAGCCACAGCAAACACCTGCCATTTAAAAGGTCATAAGCTAAAGATTAATAATAATATGCCAATTCATCAACTACACAGCAGTGAAGATTAGGGTGGGAAAAACATTATCCTCTAAGAAGGGTGGGCAGAAGGAGTGCACCAAAATTATAATTAGATACAACAAGACCTTCATTTGTTACACCTCTCAGTAACAGAACTCCAAATAAATGTAATTAAATTCTTGACCCCAAACCCCTCTTATACTGAAATTAAAAAACAGGCACCTGTTGAATTTCACTACACAAGGGAGCAAAGAGGCATCACTCATCTTGAAATTCTTAATAAGTGATGCTAGGTATACGAGAAAGATGAACATTTCTTTGAAAGTAACAATCAATCAGCTTAGCTTTCCCACTCTCTGCTGATAAAATGACTGTAGTTTCGAAGAGTGTAAATATTTTGGGAAACAGGGCTGTGTTCAGCTTCAGAACAAAGTACCAACAGTGGTTTGGTGAAGAGGGAGACAGCCAGGTTCTCCAAAATGTCAATGAACAATCTCATCACAACACACTGTCATAACCCAAGGATAAAGCAAGACTAGCTGTGAAAGCAAGAAGACCTAAAAAGCAACTGTCATCTTATTGCAGTTTGTCTTGCTGCAATGACAAATCTCCAACTCTTCTTGATTGAGTGGGAGGAAGGTAGGAATTAACCCTGAGTGTGAAGTAAAAGACAGGAAAATTTCTTACCTCCATGTCAATATATTATGCAGAAAAACACAACACTTGAACAATGTATGTTTATTTACTTCTGTACATGTTTCAGCTGTCCTATACGGTCATCATCAGGCAGAAATGCGCACACTATAATCAGAAAAGTATGCTATGGAAGAGGCCTCTCATTCACAATTAGCATGAGAAAATACATGAATTAGCTATTATTCCCAATCAAGGAATAATAAACATGTAAAATACAAGTTGAAATTGAATTAAAACCAAAAGTATTATGGACTTTGAGGATGAGACTGCTACATGTTATGACGTCAACATGTGAAACTCTGAACCATGCAACTTGCTATGTTTGACATGACCCTGGTTGGTAGTATGGTGCTGTAAGAAATAATTTGTAAATCCATTGGAGCTGTGTAAGGTCATCAATAATAATGATAATCATAATGTATTACCACTTACAGTTTCATATATGATATAAATTATCTTTTACTGCATTACATTGAATCTTCACATATGGCTATCCTTTATTGGGAAGAATAGCTAATTTATGTATTTCATCATGCTAAATGTGAGGCCTCATCTACAACATACTTATCCAATTATGTACTTGTGTTTCTGCCTGATGATGGCCAAATGGCAAAAACATGTTGCAGAAGAGGAAATAAAAGAACGTACAGTGTTCAGGGGCTGTGTTTGTCTGGATAATAAAAAATACTCATCAACTAGCACAACAGGATGATGTTACCCAAATATTCTTACCTCCACTCATGATTTTTGTCAGCTAGGTCTGAGCTTTTTGATGTACATTCCACAGAGAACCTCTCCACATCAATCTTGGTGATGCGACAATGAATGGTTTGACCCCTGACCACTCTCTCTTCTGGGTTGCTTACATGTTTGTCCGATAAATTTTTTATATGAATGTAACCTGATATTCCATTATCAAGTCGTAACCTGATGCCTGTTGCCTGACCTGGGCAACCTCCAGCATCAAAGTGATTCCATACCTACAGAACCAGATAGTTTTAATAACTCCAATGCTATTTCTGTAACAATATCTATGCAACGAAATCATATGCCAACTATTTCAGTACACAGGTTGCATGAACCTTCATTTACAGTCTTACCAAACATCTCTATCTTTACTTCCCAAGCAAGCTGAAAGAATGTGAATCAATATGCAACATTTTAGATGATTTCATGTGACTCACAAAATAGGCCTACATCTTAATATGGGTTCTAAAGCAAGGTGGGACACCTCACCTCTGCTAGAGTAACCAAGGACAGAATTCAGACATCAAATTGGTTACCAATTTATGATACTGCAAAGTATCCCACATTAGGAACAAATTTCAAACTTTGCTGCTACACGCAATAGCTCTCGGAAATTATTCCAGTTGGGAGCAAAGCAACACAACTGCAGCACGTAATTCTCGTAGACAGCTGACAACTGTACACAAACAGCAAGCAAGTCATGTTGACTATGTAGAAGGAAGTGTTACTGTATGAAACACACAGATTTTTCTGGGTAGACTCAAGAAGCATTCTGAAGATGAGGTTCAGTATTGGGATGAAAAAGCACTCATACACCACATGTACCCCAGACAATGTGGACCCTGAGACTAGCAAAGCAGCAAGCCTGTATAGGTTAGTAACAACAGCAGCAGCAACTTGGGATTTCATGGTCTTCTAGTTAGCCATTCTGCCCTCATATCTGCTCATGTTTCCATTCAAAATGACTGTGAAGTGTATGTTTGCCAAGTGTGCCATAGAACAGAGGCTACAATTCTCAGTCTGAAAAAAACATAACACATGGTTCTCTGTTGCCGCTCATTTCCATTTGGATGAAGATGTCAAAAAATGCATTCAACTGTGGGCCATGAAACATTCACACCAGTTTTATGAGAAACTGAAGATGACAAACTTATTGTATAGGTTGTCATATCAAGCTACATAATGATTGGGCCATTCTACTTTGATCAAATGGTCAATTCCATTACCTGGCCATGTGCTTAGCTGTTTTATCCTGCAAACTTAAGGCAACTGGACTGCATCAAGACAGCAGACATTAAGGCTGCCCTTGATTTTCTGCACAAAACATATGGTCTTCAAGAACAGTCCCATCATTTTTCAAGATGCCATAATTGTGGATGTCTTGCCACCCCCACATCCCAGACAATAACCCATGTGATATCTTTCTGTGGGACTTCATAAGAACAAATTCCGCACAAGGAAACTGGTTCATTAACAGAAGTCACGGCCATTATCATCCAGCTATGCCATGCAATTTCAAACCACCTGTGCAATAAGGTGACTGCATATCTACAAAGCATGTCTTAACAACACAAAATTTTCACGCCCTTCTCTGAATAAATAATGGAAGACAGAATTACTGTTAACAGTTCCTGAAAGACAATGCACCAGTACACACCATAAAAAACTGAATGAAGACTCCATGTTGTTCTTTGTGGCTATCACACGGACTATATAAATGTGTGAGGAGTGTTTCAAGAAACTTAAAATAGAAGTTTATATATAAAAAAAGGACACTGCCTTCAACAGCTGCTGTAAACTCACGATACTATGGACAAATTTAAACACACTAGACAGAATTGTCTCCTTGCAACATAACACAGGCAGTGGCCTGTATTTCCCAAACTGCAGCAGCAATAAGGTACTACTTGTACAATGAGATATTATGTATTTTAGAATGCTCTTCAAAAGTAGGAAATCCTTTTCAAAATAAAACAGTGACATATGAGACAGCTTACACCTACTGGAGATAAATAAGACTATTATGCCAAAAGTCAAAGCTGAAACACATAACAGTTCACTTGATCTTTGGGGCACTTAAGAGTTACAGAATTAAACATACCTCAGAGAGTTCAGGGAAGTCATTTTTCAAGCAAAATGGGCATTGCCAAAGTCCAGTTTCATCATTACGAACAGGATTGGCTTGATCCAGTTGATCACCTTGAGGTTTTCTATGAGATATACCTAAAACAACCAGTTGAAATAAATCGTTTCTATTCCCGAACTTCATTACAAAATACCTATTAATGAGCAACTCTTTACCTCAATCAAGGTGAGTTCCATATGGTGAGCCAACATTCACTAAGCCAGTCATACAATTTCCCACCTTTTATGAAACCTGGTAGTTCTTTAACGTATGCACAACAGCTCACAAATGGATAATATTCCATGTTACATGAATTATACCAACATTCTTGAACCTTCCTTCTGTAATGTCTATTACAATATTATCCACTATCTACATGTACATTGCCTAAGCAGTCTCTTCCCTGGCATTTATTTCACTAAATTGTATGTTTTTTTATCTATCATATGTGTATGCTACATCATGCAATAAACAATACAGGCACATCAGAAAATGGAAACGATTTCAACCATGACTAGATATAAAGAAGTGAAAAATAACTGTATACTGTGACACCAATAAGAATGCTACTGTATCAAACGAGAGCAAGGACAGCTCATTCTGTAACTGATCACAGACTGTATAAACAGGTTCTGATATCTGGCAACAGGTCAGATTCCCCTCCTTGCCACCACTTCTATACAATGGGCACTGACAAGAAGCAGCCACAGGATGAAACTGATCATTAAACCCAATCTGCTGCTGACAGACAGAATACACAGAGATCTCAACAGTCACACTCCCTGCACATCTTCAGCGTGCAGTGTATAAATATGCAGGAACCTTCATCTTTACAAGTGTATAAAACACGTTTGCTACTTCAGACCACTATGTGCACATACTCCCTGCAAGTAATTAAAGTCCACTCCAAAACAAGCCATGAGGGTCCAGATGGTGAGCAGAGATATAGCTCTGCTCTTTCTTTAACCTTGCTGCTAGATGACAGTGGGAGGTCACTGCCACTACCCCAAGGAAAGATACCTAGTAGCCATTGTACAGGAGGCTGGGTGAGATCAAGGGCCAGTCTGGATGAGTGCAGAAAATCTCACTCAAACCAAGACTGAATTATGACTGCAGGCATAAGCAAAAATGTATAAATGTTTCAGCGAAGCATTTTTATTTAAAGCGCTAAGGTGGAAGAAGAAAAGAAGAGAGAAGAAATGTACACCTTTCATTGCGTGCTTGTATGCAACCAGTTCACCACACACACGCATATATTCTTCAGACAGTGGCACTGATATCAACTAACCCTTCTCACAGATCACTGCACATCTTTTGACACGTGTCTGTGTCCAACATCACATCGGACAGAAAAAAAATTTTTTTTCAAGAAATTTTATATACTTGAAATTCATTGCTGAATGTGAGGTTCACATCCATGCAGCATACCAGATGGAATATAAAGGCAATACAGCCTTCAGGAACTTGACACTAGATGAAGTAAATGGCCAGTTTTACTCAATGGTCATTTAATTTGCAGGGTTTACTCATTACTGTTGTTTTAAAAACCACATGAAGTCAAATGGCAATAAATTAAAATTGTCAGTAAACAGGCAGCCAAAGCTTGTTTTAACACCTTGCAGTCAGGACACGCAAAAATGCGTGATTGCTATCCCATGCATTGTTGACAGGTCATGCATTGCTATGTTTTCTTACACAACGGCCTGCATATCCGTTTGTCAGCTGGTCTGCCTCACTGTTCGCTTCAAGGACAGCTTGATTCAGGATGCTTGAGTCTCAAGTTACAAATAAACAGACTGGTCATGACCCCCTATTTTTAGAATTATACAACTGCAACAAAGGGACCACTCATTCAGATACTCTGTTTTCCTTCAGCTGTAATCATGGCTTTGCGTAGGAATGTTGTGCAAGAGGACGATATTTTGTGTGAGTTATATGCAGATACATGTTCTGATGTCTCTGATTATAGTGACAATGAAAGTTTGGACAGTGACAGTGATGTCCCCCACAACTATTTCACGTAAACAACTGTGATCTACTGGTCATCTGACCCCACAATTTCAAGACCCATTTTTCCTCACATCTGTGAAGACAATTTTTGTAACAATGTGAGATTAGCTCAGACATTGCTAGACAGATGCATGAGGGTCTGTGGCACTATGAGGGCTAACAGGGCCATTCCACGTGACCTAGATGGGGAAGGCAAGCGCTGGAAAAAAGAGAAGTCAGCATTCTGGAGGAATGGTAACATAATGGTGCAAGTGTGGAACAACAAGACTTGTGCGAATGATAAGTACGATCCATAACGCAACAATTGTAACAAAGGGAGGAAAGACAGGAAAACAAACATGGAAATAAAGAAGCCTGATGCTGTTGGCCAGTACAATAAATTCATAAAGGGCATAAACAGGGCAGACCAGTACCTCAGTTTTTACTCAGTTCTGAGGAAAACTGTAAAATGGTCGAAAAAAGTGGTACTGTATCTGCTAAACTGTGCTCTCTTCAACACATTTTTTTGTGTACAGGACACTTAATACAAACAAAAAAGTAAAGTACAAGAACTTCCTGCATGAGGTAGGAAGGTCCTGGATATCGGAAGTCCAGAATCGAAGTCAGTCCAATTCTGATGACCTTCAATTGCCAGAGAAGCAAACACCAAGGGGGCCTAAACAGGACCCACCAGAAAGACTGTCCGGTGATTTCAGAATACACAAACTTGAAACAATTGTTGGTGGTGGGGAGGGGAAAAGGAAGTATCCTGCAAGACCGTGTAAAGTGTGTGCTGCACATAAGAAGTGAAGTGAAACTAGATACATTTGTAAATTCTGCGTTGTTCCGCTTCACAAAGGGTCTTGTTTTGAGAAATACTATTCAATGAAGAGCTACTAGTCTATCTACATGCAGTTTCTGCAGTCTGGGGCTCAGGAACCTAATCTGCATTGTCAAACCGTAAGTAAGAATATGTTAAGAGTTTGAACATTCAAAGCATTTATAATGTCCAGGAACTGGGGGGTATTTTATTAAAAGACCATCCAGCCAGCAAGTTGTTATAAAGATACTGCTGGAGGGATTATGGCAAGCTATGACAATCCTCCAAATATGATCACTTATCTTCATGCAATCATTCAAACCCAGCAAGTTCTGAATATGAAGATCAAGTGCTAACCACCAAACTGTAAATGGCCTTGGCAAACGGGATGCAAGTACCCATTGAATGGGAGTTAGGGTGAGTACACAAGTCAGTCTGAAAATGAGACTAATCCTCACCCTTGCCAGAATTCCACCTCACATATTCAGCCCACAAACAATCTCACTAACAACTCAGATTTCTGTCTGCCATTGCAACTGACCAGATTTACAGCTTGGACTTTTGTCTACCCTCTGGTAAAGCTTCTTCATACATAGGATGAAAAAGATATCTGAGAGTACCAAATAACAAATCACAAGTCACAATGTATGAACAGACGATCATTTACAGAAGTAATACTAGATTAATGTCATACCTATTACAGTAGCAAGTACCATCTTTCCAATGAAAAAGGTCTCTGGATTCTCCTTGGTGAGCATATCAAACAATTCTTCTGGATTTGGTGATGTATACGAACTGCGCAAATCTTTATACCGATGGTTCAGCTCAGCTCGAATATCGTACAATGTTATACTCTTGTTACCAAAGCCTTGGCGTTCCAATTCTTCGGCAAAAGCATCCAAATCCAAGTCTTTCAGTCTCTCAGGAGCTTCCAGAATTTCCTCCAAAGCTCCAGCAGGATTTGCATCCTCATCATCATATTCCAAAGCATCCACTGCCATTTTACGAGCCCATTCGTAGGTTTCAGGATGGACTCTTGAGCCATCAAGCACTTCCACATATGCTTCAGTGCTGGAAAAACAGTAATCATGAAACATCTTGTTTACTTATGTACTGGAAGCAACAAGTTTTAACCCTATACATTCTGCACTGACTTACTGTTTCTTTTGTTACTTACTTACGCTGTTTCAACAGCATAAATTATATGGCATCAATTTAAAATGAAGTTTGTCAACATATCCTGGTATTCACTTGGACAGGGGAGAAAGGAAAGGAGAGGGGGAAAAAGGGAAAGGAGGAAAGAAAGAAGGAAGGAAGGAAAGAAAGAAAAAGGATGCACAGAAACTTCAGTCACATTACCTTGCAGCTTAATCAGTGCCTGAACCAGACACATAGCAAATACAGGGCACTGCCACAACACAACACTATTTAGTTTTAGTTCAGGATACACAATTTCTAGCCTAAGTAAATGAAGCAGGGACAGCATAGTCTGTACAGTGACTAGAATATGGGCTCAACAATCTGGGGTTTGAATCTTGCTGGAGGCAGAAAATATTTCTGTTCTCCAGAACATCTAGACTTACTCATAGGCCCACCCAGCCTCCTATTCAATGGGTACCAGCGTTCTTTCCTGGGAGGGTCAAGCAGCCAGGGAATGATGCAGACCACTCTCCACCATCTAGCACTGAGGTTAAGAATGTGCAGTACTATGCCTCTGCTCCCCCTGTATGCATTCATGGCAAAGACAATGACAACTTTACCATTACCTTTACTAACTAACTACACATACAGTACACATAATGTAAGTTTTCCATCATTTAAGGTTTTACGAAGTTTAGTATTTACAGGACTTGTTCCCCACACAAATATGAACACTCTCACTACCAGAACTGGTATGACCCTTCCTCAACACCACGAAGGCATAGTGGGAACAGACACAGAGCTCCACTCATTCTTAGCCACTGATGCCAAAAGTTGACCACCACTGGGCACTTAATTATGGCCCCAAAAGCTTAACCTCAGCACCAGATGGGGGTGAGTGGTCAACTTCATGCCACAGTTGCTCAACCCCCAGGAAGGAACAAGAGTACCCAGTGGAGGCCAGAGTGGGCCCCAGAGCCAGTCTGGACATTATGGAGAAGACAAATACCATAGCTGACATAGTCCATACTGAATAGCCCCCTTTATAAATAAATCTGAGGGTGACTGCAATATCAATGCATGTAAGCTGCTCAGAGGTCTATTACATTACTAGGCATTATCAAACACCTGGTATTTTTCCTCCGTTTGATTTTCCCCCCTTTCTATCTCTACATTTATTACACACTTCCATTCTAATTGATAATCAGACAATTCACAGCGAAATATGGCAGTTTTTACATGCCCACACCTTATTTCTGGCATAAAATTTTGCCTTTGTGCTTGTGGGTTCCAACAGAGTACTATCATGCAAGTGGACACTAAGGTGAATTAGGAACACTAACAGACAGAAAAATGTAGAAACTCTGAATGACAACAATAATGACAATGATTCTATGCACGAACAAAAGTCCAGGATCATAATTAGAAAAGATTTTGAAGTCATCATTCATACTAGGTCAGCCACGATGTTCTAAAACTAATCATTCCATCATTTCCCACCACTTATCTCTAGTCCAACAGCACAATAAGCATTCTGAGACAGCCACTGACAACATAACTTGAAAATTTGTAACCCTGAATTTATGCAGATAATCATCAATAAAACCAATTTGTACACGTAACAGCAAATTACATCATTTTCCCCATCAATAAAACCAATTTGTACACATAACAGCAAATTTCCAAAACTAGGAACAAAACAATCACGAAGTAATGAGAAGTGACAGGCTGTATGTAACAATTACGTGATTGTTTACTTGGGCGCCATTCAACTTTCAAAACCCCAGTGCCATGAGAACAAGCCAGTATATTGTGCATGGAGCTGTTCAAGTTGTGAATTTCAGACAGACCCGTTGCCATAAACTGGCAGTGGAGCCTAACAGCAAGGGTGGGAGTCAGCCCAGTGCATATCACCTCTGACACCTTAATAAATTATGCACAAATGAAATGCTGTACACATTGCCTATAAATCTTCAAGCCATAACCAAAAACTAAGAGGCAGGATAAAAATATTCATCAGGTGAGAATTTTATTCATTTGTATTTAAAACAGCTTGTACCTCACAAAGAACACAGCCTGTCTCAATCATGAAAACCAACAATGACCAAATATTAAAATGTATGTTGGTCTTCATACACAATGTCTGTTATTTTTACCCAATTTTAACCAAACCTGAAATGAGTCAACAAATATTTGTAAAAGTCCCAAAGATGAAATTTTATTAAGATCTACCAAGTGGGAGCAGAGACATTCCATGGTCTTTCACAATTACATATTCAAAACTGTGCCTAAAAGGGTGAATGTTAACAAACACTGAAGTCAAGGTAATAGCATGGAAATAAGTTCCTGTGCCCTGTATGACATTAAATGAAATACACAGCATTATAACATTAGTGGGTCAACAAAATGTGGTGCAAAAAAAAGTACACTCCTTCCCAAGAAGAGTGGAAAGAAGGGTTGGGAGGAAAATATTACAAGGACTAAATGCAGTAAACAAAAAAATTTATCTGCACAACTCACCTATCACCAAGGGAATTTGTATCTATTTTGATAAATCCTGCACAATTTATAAACACTTTTGGTCCCATGTGGCAGGCTGTAACCAGCTGTGTCCTGTTCTCTAGCCTCTGATTGCTCTGTTTAAGAGTCTTCAGAAGAGCTTGCCCTTTTCTGGGACCCAAGCCACACACAAACTGTACCAAATTACAGGTGTAGCCCTGTAGCACTGCCAAGTTGATGTCTACTCCCACCTCATTTGTACGATTTACAAATTCTAGGTATAGTGCTTCCAGAAGCTCCTCTCTTGGAACTTGATCCTGAAACAAGAGCAAGCAACTCATGAAAATTCTACATACAGCACTTCCAAAAATGCTTCCTTCAAAACCTAGAGCTACAGAAGCAAGAATTATGCACCATACAAAGACTCTTTCTTGTCAACTTTACACTTCTTGTATTTCATCTGACAAGGCACATCCTATTAGAATGTTTCCTGAACTATATTCCAAGGTTCCATGTTTCCTGGCAATGACAAAAGAGAAACAGAAGCATACTAACAACAATTGCACTCATTACTGCATTTCACCTACTGCAGTTGTTCCCAAACCATGTGAGTGTTACACAACGGGTGTTACCAATACCCGTCTCCAAAGGCAGATTTCACCATCAAAGCTTGTCTGAAACATATTTCTGAAAACCATTTTCCACACTGAAAACAAGAAACACTGGTCTTTCTTCCCCTTATATCTCAGACATATCACTAGAAAGAAGCGTACCATACAACTTTCTTCACACAGTCATTTGCAATCTACTTCAAACCAAATTTATGAGCTACTACAGAAGTAAAACTCAAGAATGTTCTTTTCTGGAATTTTCATAAAAGGTTACAGTAACTATAAATACTTCTGTATTTTAAAAAACTTCCCATTCTGTTTCATCTCCTTTCTATTCACATTATGTTTTGAGAGTGTTTTTGGGTTCTATCAATAATATTTTAGTTCTACCAGAGTTCCATTCACAAAAATATTCAGGAAGTGCTACTACAGGAGACATGCATGAAGGTGGTGATTTCACAATATATGGATACTACAGTATACTTAACTTCCTCAGTATATGCTCACCTGCAGTGTATGGTACCTCAAACAAAGAATTTCTTCATCTGATGTACATAGCTGTGAGAACTCGATCAGAGGGTCTTGCATCCTACGAGCTAATGAAATGGCTTGGCGTAAAAGTTGAGGATAGTCTCGGAATTCACTCTGAAAATGAGAGTGAAACTCATGAAAAAATGGTAGCAAAACAACAAAAGAACTTTAAAGATACATATGTGAAAGAAACTGGGGAAGAATGCCATTTCTATGTTGTCATCATCACTGTCGCCACTGCTACCGCCGTCGTCATTGGTAT